>Ga0207667_10000824_pt1 | contig 40076 bp, 59 predicted proteins | sample KBSCornC52_FD_184301 | JGI IMG/M metagenome (GOLD analysis project Ga0207667, IMG submission 184301) | Corn rhizosphere microbial communities from Kellogg Biological Station, Michigan, USA - KBS Corn C5-2 (SPAdes) (version 2) | ecosystem: Host-associated > Plants > Roots > Rhizosphere > Soil ...
CAGGCGATTACAAAGGCGCAGCTGGCATCATGCTTGGCAAAATCGGGCTCGAAAAGTACGGAGCGGCTACTGTTGCGAGTCTTGCTAATAAACTCGGTGAAGCTTTATTAAAAGATGGCGCTGCTCAAGTGGCTGCGGCTGCAAATCCTCAAGCGTTTTCAGCAACTATTTTTAAATATGCTTCTGAACTATTGCAAAAACAGCCTGAACAGCAAAAGCAAGTCGATACCAAACAACAGTATGTTCCAATTAAAGGCCCCGCAAAATGGCAACAAGACGGAGCTCAAAAACTCATTGATTCAGGCATACCACAAGATCAAATCGACAAACTTAAGATCGACAAAAAAGGCCAAGATTTGCTCGTGCAAGCTGCCTCCGGAGACAAGTCATTAAAAGCTGTAGTCGAGCAATTAAAGAAAGAAAATCCTCCTAAAAATTACCCGATCACAGTAAGAAAAAATCGCCATATAGCGACCGTATCAAGCGACGCCGATCTTAAAGAAGCTCTGTCAGAGGGGTGGGCTGTAGATGAAAAATAATTGGAGAGATTCAATTAAGCTTGCCCCACCTAAAATTAGAGTAGCGCCTCACTGGAAAAACACTATCAGACCAGAACCGCCTAAAGTAATTCATGGGCGTGATGGAGTAAACGGAAAAGATGGGCGTCATGGTGTTGACGGTAAAAATGGCCGCGATGGGATCAATGGTAAAAACGGAACTAATGGGAAAGACGGTAAAAATGGAAGCTCGTTTTATTTTGCTTCTAGTTTATCTGACGATTTTGGTTCTGATAATGATACTGCGATTTTAGATAAAACTCTTGATGTTTTCGTAAAAATTAACGGCGAATGGAAATTTAAAGGTTCACTTAAACAAAGAGAAAAAACTCTTGTTACTGGCGGTGTTTCAGAATCATTCGTCACTAATGCGATCAACGCAGCACTAGCAAATGGTGGCGGATCTACTTCTCAAATAGTTAGAGAAACTGCCACTGATTACACACTTACAAATGAAAATGTTCTTTTATGCATGGGCACAAATCCTATCAACGTAACTGTTAATAACTCAGCTACTTATTCAGTTTTAGTTAGAAATTTCACAAATCAGCAAGTCACGGTTTTAGGTGGCACGTTTTACATAGGTAAAGACGATGCCGGAGTAGACATCACAGACACCTCTTGGGTCATTCCTCGCGGAAATGCTTTCAACTTCGTTTTAAAGGATGGAAATTTTTATGCGTATTAAAAAGGAAATCAAATGAATTTAGCACCGGTAGTTAGACAAAGATTTTTCGATGATGAAGGACAGCCTTTAGCGTACGGCAAGTTGTATACTTATCAGGCTGGCTCAAGCACTCCGCTTACAACGTATTTGGATAAAGACGGAACTCCTAACGAAAATCCTGTCACTTTAGATGCAGCAGGGTATGCGGACATATGGATAGGGTCTCGATCTTATAAATTTGTACTACAAGATTCAGATGGAAACGAGATATGGACTCAAGATGATATTTCAATTCCACAAGTAGAAAATGGATTTTCTACAGGAGAGCTGAATTTCGGATTTTTCACGACCGCTAAATCAGGCTGGGTGATGTTTGATGATAAATCAATTGGCTCGTTATCTTCTGGAGCTACCGGAAGAGCCAACGACGACACTGAGGCTTTATTTTTACTTCTTTGGAGCGCCTTAGCTAATGCGCAAGCTCCGGTGAGCGGAGGTCGAGGAGTAAGCGCAGAGGCGGACTGGGCAGCGGACAAGACTTTAACTTTACCACGAGGACTAGGGAGAGCGATTGCTCTTGCTGGTAGCGGCTCAGGATTAACTTCGAGAACTCTTGGTGAATGGCTCGGCACAGAGACTCACACTCTAACAGAAGCTCAGCTCCCAGTTATAACGGTTACTCAGCAAGCCCACAATCATACTCAAGATGCGCATTTTCATACTAATAAACCAGGTCACGACAATACCGGGGTAGCTGGCGGAACCGATCATATTGTTAATAATCAAATAGATAATACTCAAAACACATCTACCGTTACTGCAACCAATCAGGCAACTACAGCCGTCAATGATCCATTTGGTAGCGGCGATGCCCATCCAAATATGCAACCGACATTATTCTTAAACGCGATGATTAAATTATAGGGGAGAAAATGAAAATAGACGAAAAAACAACAATACCACTTTTTATAGCCCTCGGGTGCATCCCTGTTTTTATTTATTCCTGTTTTTGGTTTTACTCAGTCAGATCCGACGCTTCTGACGGAGCTGAGGCAAAACAACTCTATTACAAAATAGATAAAAGATTAGATCGAATTGAAATCAAACTCGGCACTAAGCCGAAAAACGAACCTTAGGAGGGTTTATGGATATTCCAGCAATTATTTTAGGATTTGTGCAAGCGAATCCAAACGCAGCAGCAGTTCTTTTAGCAATGGGCGTGGCAAGAGCGGTTTTTAAACCGATTTTCGCATTAGCTCATGCTTACGTGGAAGCTACCGCAAGCCCAGACGATGACGCCGAATTAGCGAAAATCGAAGATTCTAAAATTGTTAAAGCAATCGCTTTTGTTTTGGACTACGTCGCTTCGGTAAAAATTAAATGATTGATTTCATTTTATCTCTTTCTGATTTGTACGGACTTTTTAAAGCCGTCAAGTCAGTTAGGGACGAAATTGATTCAAAGAAAAAGGTTAAAGATGACATTCAAGCAATTAAAAACGCTTTTAAAAATAAAGACTCTTCTTATCTCGATCATATTTTTAATGGCGTGCCAGACAATGCAGAAACCAAATCTTAAGTGGAGTTTTGAGCAGGAAAAAGCCTGTTTGAAAATTCAGGATGTTGTCGAGCTAAAAAAATATTTAAACAAATGTGAGGCTAAATAATGTTAAAATTCACCGTAACTCTTTTATTTATAGCCTTACCTTTATATGCGGCTTATCAGCCTGATGTATCGTCAACAATAATCAATACCGTCGCGCATCCTGTGCCTGTAAATTTAGTCTCAGGCACAATTAGCGTCAGCACGTCCGGTACTTCGACAGCGGCAAATCAAGTCATAGCGAATGCATCGCTAAACAACATCGACGGGTCTTTGGCTACAATGTCTCTAGGAGTAGGTGTAAGCGGATCAAGTGTGCCTTTTTACTCTTATTTTATGTCGGGGTCTGACGGGAGTAATGCGCATAACATAAAGACCGACACAGCTGGCGTATTACAAACTAACATTTTAAATTCATCAATTCCTGTAACCGGGACTTTTTGGCAAACTACACAACCTGTTTCAATCGCTCAGACTCTTACGGTTTCAGCGACTGGAAATTCGACAGTCAATCAAGGAACATCTCCGTGGGTTACTTCAATCAGCGGACAGCCTTTGTTTTCTCTTGGTGGGGTAAGTACCACAGGAGTATTATCCGTATCACAATCTGGCAATGTCGGAGTAAATCAGGTTAGCACTTGGGCCAGCTCTATAAGCGGCGTAAGTACGACTTCGGCTTTATCTGTTTCAACCACTGGCATAAATTTAGAATCATTAATGGGTGTGTCCACAACTTCTCCTTTAAATGTGAGAATAAGCGCTGTTTCATCGACAGATGTTTTAAGAGTTAACCTTCAAGCCGTATCTACAACGCTTAATGTGGCTCAATCTGGAATTTGGCAGCAATCCATAAGCGGTGTTAGCACTACAGGAATTTTAGCGGTTTCTGCTACTGGTAACTCTACGGTGAATCAAGGCACAAGCCCATGGGTAATTTCTGGATCAGTATCTCCAACAGGGAATATCGGTGTCACGCAAATCACCTCGCCTTGGGTTTCATCAATATCTAATCAGCCTTTAGTATCAATCGGCGCAGTTTCTACAACTGGTATTTTATCGGTATCAGCTACGGGCAACAGCGCAGTCAATCAAAATGGGATTTGGAATTTTGGCCTTAATGCGGTCTCAACTACAGCAGCTTTAAATACTGCGATTACATCAGTCTCAACATCTGGATTATTTAATACGTCGGTTTTAGGTGTAAGCACAACTTCCTCGCTTAACGTCGCTCAATCAACGGCAACAAATCTAAAAACGCAAGCTGAGAACTATCAAGGGGGCGCTGCCGTAGCCTCAGGAAATCCGCTTTACGTTTCGCTTGCTGGGGTTTCAACATCAACTGCAGTTCCGGTTTCATTCTCATCGGCATCATTTTCTATCGTAGGCGTAAGCACGACCAGCGCACTAAATAACAATATCTCAGGCGTGTCCACTACGGCGGTTTTGAATTCCTCTATACTAGGAGTGTCTACAACATCGGTGCTTAACGTGTCCGGCACAACAGCAGGAATTAACCCTTCGGCCTCTGTGACCTCTGTGCCTATTACGGGACTAGATTCAGGAAATTCAACGGCGGTCGCTCTTGGGGCAAATGCGGTCTTTACGGGGACATATAAAGATGTTTCAGCTTATTCGAATGTAACAGTAAATGTCAGTTCCGATCAGTCTTCTGCAGCTGATGGATTTCAAATACAGTACTCATCAGATGGAACTAATTTAGACAGTGTTGATAAATACACAATACCGGCAGGCGGAGGAAAACAATACTCTGCGGCTCTAGGTACTAAGTTTTTCAGAGTGGTATATACAAATGGCGGAACGATTCAAGGCGCATTTAGACTTCAAACTAAATTGCACGCAGGAAATATTAAACCATCTTCTATAAGAATAGCCGACAGTCAAACGGATCAGGACGATGTTCCATTAACAAAATCAATTATTGCCGCAATGAACGGAACCAGTACGGCTAATGTGGTTTTAGGGCCCAATAATTCTCTGACAGTTTCAGAGACCAACATGCTTCCTAATTTCGTGACGACCGCCACGGTATCAGCACCAAATGCAGCGAGCACATCTTTTGTTGCTAAAACATCAAACGCCAACCGTAAGGGGCTAGAAATCATGAACACAACTGACGTGAATTGTTGGTTCGCCAAAACAACAACGGTCACAAGCACCACATCGACAGTTTATCTGCTTTCAGGATCTGGATACTACAACATGCCGTACCCGATTTACACAGGCCAAATTCAAGGCATATGTTCAGGTAATCCGACAACAGGCGCCATAACAGTGACGGAGTATTAAGATGAAAAAATATTTCTCTTATATTTTTACGCTATTTTTATCAGTCTCATTGTTTGTTCAATGTTCTAATGTAGCTCAAGCCCAGCTCTATAATCCAACTTCAAATCTATTCAACGGCACTATCTCGGGAACTACTTCAATAAACGGAACGCTTAATTTTAATAATAACGCTGTTTTTGTTTCCGGAACAGGGACCAATCTTACAAACACCCGAAGCCCATCGACAGTATCGACAACAACAGTTTTTAAGGTACTTAATCAGTTTGCGTTTGGAACTTGGACAGGGAGCATAGTCGGGGCAACATCAACCCCTACTTCAGTCACGTATTCCGACCAAGTAGGTTATTATATAAAGTTAATGGATATTGTTTGTGTCATGAACAGGATTACTATTTCAGGCATCACAGGCGGAGGCGGCAACGTCTCTGTGAGCGGTATGCCATATGTGGTCTCTAATATAAACAACTCAGGCGGAGGCGTAGTAACTGCCAAATCTGGATGGCTAACCTCAGGACCTGATTTTGTTACGGGCGATCCTAATAAACATTCGATGTTAATGGTTTCAGATGGAAATACGGTTGGCTCAGCTTTGACTATTGCAAACGTAACTTCATCAATGGCTGTAGCATTTCAAGGCTGCTATCCGACTACGGAATAAAATTACAACGTAACGTTGTTCATTACGTTGTAACATCAGCTTAAAGCGCTGCGACTAATGTAAATTGCCAGCAGATTGACTGCGAATCATTGGGATCATTTGATACCGGTAAGTCGGCCGCCGAGCCGCTGAATGTGAATCCCTTCGGGATAATCCCACCAGCGATGTTCTCGGTAAATAACTTTTTTGCTACATAAGGCATAAGTACTCCTTTCTTTTAGAAAATATTACACGACTGAGTCGGGTAGTAATATTTTATATTGATTCTAGTTAACTCTTAGTAAAGATTTATCAAATTAATAGGATTACTTTAAAATTCATGGATAAAGATTTAATAAAAATCGAATTAAAATTAGATGAAGAGAAGAAAGAAACCTTTCAGATAAATCTCTCTGTAAATAAAATTTATGAAAAAAAATATAAGGAACTACAGGGTAGATCATCCCGGCAATGTTCTAAAGAGCTCGTTAAATTAGTTGAAACGGCTCTTGAGAACGCGAAGATTTAGTTATTTGATTTCTTCGCAATTGATTAAAATATCATTACTGCTGGCATAATCGAATAGTTTTATAGAAAAAGTCCTAAAATTTTGATCCATGCAATTTTTAATTGATGGCTGATCCATCATTTTTCTAAAGGTCTCATCACAATATTTTACAGCATAATTTTCGTTGCTTATACCTATTATTTTATAATAGGTAGTCAAACTGTTTGTATAAATGCATTGTCCGACGTCATATTTATGAGACTTATGCAATATGATAAAAATAATAATTGCGACTATGCATACAGCAAGAAATATGACGATCTTTATTTTTTTAGACATGGCCTAATAAGTATTTCATATTAGTAACAGTTATTTCCATCGTAATGCCAACCATTTATTGAATTATTTGGACTCAACGTGAATGTAATTTTACACCAACGGCTACCAACTCTTGTAACGGCTGTATTTGTATATGCTAAGTATGTCGTGCTAGCAATTGCTCCAGATGAACTTTCGTAAATTAGAAGCTTAGACCCGTCGTCCATTTTATAAACGCCAGTAGGTGCGCTCCATTGACTGACTAATTTACTCTCAGAAGCGCCAATCCATGAACCTAAAAGTTTTTCAAAATTTTCCTGAGCATGGTTTGCAAAAATATCGGATAAGCTAACATCATTAAATACGCTACTATTGGCGCAACCAGACAGAAAAAATAACATGGCTAGATACTTCATAAAATCTTCCTTTGTTTAAAGTCTTAATGTCTTTTAACTCAAGATGAAGATCAAGATGTTTACTTGTTATTTCGTAAATAATTCAAAGTGCTGACCATGGTGGGGTCATTAAATAAGTCTGTTTCTTCGACAGACAGGGCCTTCGCAATCAATTGAATAGTATTGTGATCAGGCCACGAATTGCCGGTTTCGATCTTATTAACAGATTGAACCGATTTACCAATAAGTTCGGCCAACCCAGCCTGAGAAAGTCCGAGCTTCTTCCTTAATTCAACCATGTTTTTGCTTAAAGCGTCCTTAACTTCCAACGTCTTTGTTATATCCATAAGCTAACAATAACACAAAAAAAGTTAATTTCAACATCTTTTTAGTTGTTTTATTAAACTAATAGTGTATATTATTAAATATACGAATAATCTCCTATCTAAAAACTCTCTCTCAAAACGAGACATTTTGGTAGGAAAAGAAGAAAGGCGCATAAATTATGAGCAAAGAAGTGATCAAACTACATAGAGCAGTACAGGAATACGAAGCAATGGGGTGCTGGGTTATGGCTCAGTTCTTTAGGAATCTTATTTATTCATCAGAATTGGCGAAGGGTGAGTTATGACCGCCGAAGCAATTCAATCAAAGCTTTTCACTGAAAACGAACAGCTTAAACAGCTTGAGTCCGTGAAACTCAGTCTTAAGGTATCAGCTACTCAATTCATAAAATATGAAGAATGTGACAACGCTTTAGCAGCAGTAGAAAAGCTTAAAGACGTAATTCAAGAAATAGTTTTTAAAAAGTATGAAATCAAAAACCTTCATGAAAAATTAGAGGAAGAGGCTCGGGCGGCTATTTTATGAAGGGTGAATATACAGATAATCTTCCTAACGTATTAACAGACAGAGAGCGCGAAAGCCAAAAGCAAGATGAATTTGTTGATCGGTCTAATTTCGCTCGTAAGTCTGAGTTGGTTAAGGATGAGTATTTCGTTTTAACTGACAAAGATAAAGAAGATCCGATCTTTAAAGCTTTCAAGAAAATGGATATAGCAGAGAAGCGTGAAATAGCTCCGTTCTCAAAGGCTTATCATGCGCTTGAAGTTGGGCTTTGTCGTAAATGTAAAGAATGGACCGAGGTTGGTAATTCTTGTTGTGGTGAGGAGTATGTGCATGTCGATTAAAGTTGGTCAATGGGTTAAATTTAAATATGGGAAACAGCCTATTTCAAACGAGCATCAGAGAATGGCCGCACGTCGCGGAAATTCAATTTCAGAAATCAATCGCATAAACAAAGAAAATCAGTCAATCGCTTGGCAAGACTGTTTTGTTAACGACATGGTTCATAGAATTGAGGGTGAGTTTTTATTTTTAAGAGACGATTATCGCATAAAGATTTCGGATGTTGTTGAGGTGTTAGATGCCAAAAACTGAAATTTATCAGCATAAGTTTTCTAAAAAAATAATCGAGTGCTGGCCTTGGGCTACAAAATATTTTGTGGTTTTAGATAGACAATATCGTCTCGGAGAATATCCCGGCCTAGGAACGAGTAAATTTATTAAGTTAGAAGATTTAAAAACAAAATACATTCGGATTGGAAAAGTATGAAACACAATCAAACGCCTTGGCCGATGCCAACAAAAGAAACTAGACCGCGAGGAAATGGAAGCAGATGCGAGGATGAATATTACTCGATTGATATAGACGGAAATAGTTGGATAAATTTTGAGGGAGAAAATCCCGAAGAAAACTCTATCTTTGTTTTCCGCGCAGTTAATTGTCATGAGGATTTAGTTAAATGGTGTGAATGGCTTTTTGATAATATCCAAAGCTCAAAAGTAGTACAAAACGGCGAAGATGAAATTATTGAAGACCTTTTAAAACGTGCAAAAGGCCGCTCATGACCGAACTAACCCCCGAAGAAATCTGGGAGCGCTTTCGTATCGCTCAAGAAGAATTAACTAAACTTATTAACAAAGGAAAAGAAAATGAACGAACTAACAACAACTAATTTAGCCTTAGAATTAAACGATAAAGCTTTGCAGGCGCTCACTGACCAGCGAAACATGTTAAAGAAGTTTATCGAAAAACAGTTAACTAAAGATGTGGACTACGGGATTATACCTGGAACGCCAAAGCCAACTCTTTATAAGCCGGGCGCGGAGAAGCTTACTAATATTTTTAAACTTGGCTCTAAAATCATCAAGAATGAAAAGACCATTGATCGGCAAGGTAACTATGCTCAAATCGACGTAACTATCGAGGTTTATCATATACCTACTGGCAAATCTATGGCGACCTGTGAGGGGATAGCGAACTCACACGAGACAAAAAACAGAATGCGTACAAAATACGAATGGATTAACGGCGTAAAAACTAAAGTAGCTGAAGTCGAAACTCCGATTGGTGATCTTTTAAATACTTTGACTAAAATGTCGCAAAAACGTGCCTTTGTGGGTGCAGTAATTTTGGCGACTAATGCCAGTGATTTCTTTACTCAAGATTTGGAGGATATGCCGGACATGAATTTTGAAAAAGATGTAACTCCAAAACCACAAGCTGAACCTTTGAAAGACGATGAACTTAAAAACTGGGTTATGACTCACGGAAATAAAAATGTAAAAGGAAAAAAGCTTGGAGACATTGACCAGAAGGACTTATGGGGCGCGATTGATTTCTTTACCGCCAATGGAACGAAACAGCCTAGCGGAGCGGTGGCAATAGCGGTGTCTAACGCGAAAAAGTTTCTCGATCTATCAAAAGGTTCTCCCGATTTACAAAACTAATTTTTAAAACCTCCGATCACATTAATAACAGTTATTTTTGTGTTGCAGTCGGAGGTCTAAGCGCGGTGTAAAAGCCGCGTGAATTTTAACAGGATTTTAACGGGCGCTTATGTTTCAACCATAAAACTTTTGCATTTGTTGAGAAATCTTAACAAAAGTCGATAAAATCAATTATAACGAGGGGATAAGGATACTCTCATTTTCAAGTTGATTAAAGGATTGTTATGGCTATAACTCAAACTCTAAAAGGTGCTATTGCTGAATATTACGAAAATATCACTATTCTCAAGTCCTATTCTTCTCAGAAGCAAGAAAAGACCTATTTTAAGGACCTAGAAATCTACTTCCTCGGAAAATCTCTCTTGGAGATAACTCCTAAAGACATAGACTTCTTTCAATCTCATTTACTTAAAATCAAAAAGCCTCAGACCGTAAATAGGCAATTCACTTTATACAATCACTTTTTCAGCAAATGTGTTGAATGGATGTATTTAGAATTCAGTCCTACAAGATACAGCAAGAAAAAAAGAGAATACAAGCTTCCTATAATCGTCTGGGAGCGGTCAGAAGTTGCAATTATGCTCTGGCACTCAAGGAAAATTAAAAGGATACCTTGGCTGCGTGGAGCGCTCAGACTCTTGTTTTTAACAGGCATGAGGCCAATAGAATTAAGTAAGCTTAAAAAATGTGATTTATTCTTTAACTTAGAGCCAAAGTTTAAACATATACGCATATTCTGTGAAAAGAACGCCGAAGGCTATCGAACAATACCCGTAAGCGCGCCAGCAGAAAGACTCTTAAAAAATTTAGTTAAAAATAAAAACGATGAAGATTATATTTTCTTAAATAACGGTGGTAGAAAAATTACGACCGGGCGAATTAATCAAAATCTAAAACGCTATAGTAAGCGCTTTAACATAAAAACCAAGCCAACATACAAGCTGCGTCATACGTTCGCGACTAAGCTTTGTCGTAAAGATATTAATATCTACAAAATAAAAGATTTAATGGGTCATTCTAAGATTGAAACAACCGAGCAATACTCTTTAGTAAATTTTGAAGATTTACGCAAAGTAGTTAATTCAAAATAAGCTGCATAATTATTCAATGTTAAAATTTCTTAATATTTTTCTTGCAAGTCCAGAAATTATAATTAAGACTAAGATCAAGCTTCACAAAAGCCCGATCAAAGGGCTAGATTAAACTCGAATCGTCTCTTGGCGTAGTTGGTAGCGCGTTCCCTTGACATGGGAAAGGTCACTTAAAAAGTGATATTACCTGAAAGCTAAGAAATAATTCGTCTCAAATCTAGTCTCCTTTGCTCGCCATTTTGTAAGCCTGGCGGGTTCAAAGGAGAATATTTTGTCACCAATTGATTTATACAAAATCCAAGTCACCAACTTTCTAAAATACAATTCGACCTTAAAAAAGGGCTATAAAGCGACCCTAATTTCTAATAATTTTTGTTCTGATTCAAAGCTCGGAATGGTGCCATTGACAGTCCGTTGGATGTTCCTTGGTATCGTACTGACATGTGGGGACTATACCAGTGATACGGTAGAGATGAACGAGAGACAGCTAAGAGAGTTGTTAGAGAGTTCATGGAGTGTGCCTAGAGCACTAAGTTCACTTCAATCAATTCAAGTACTTACATATCAAAAAATCAACCTCTTCTTAATAGAAGATAATAGAAAAGAAGATAAAGGAATAGAAAAGAATAAAACCTCCGAACCGAAAGAATCGGTTGCAGAGGACTCAGCAAATTCAAAAAATAATTTACCTGCTACAATTCAAAAAACTCAAATCGCTATTTCTGAGAACAAGTCTGTAGAAATTAAATCAGATCTTATCAAAGCATGGGCCGATACTTACCCAAAAGAATACCTCGAGCTTGAATTAAAAAAAGCTCGTAACTGGCTAGTCGCCAATCCTCACAAAGCGCCTAAATCAAATTTTGGTAGATTTTTCAATTCTTGGTTTGACCGAGGATGGGAAGCCTATCGCAAAAATTTACCTTCAAAACCGACATCAACAACCGTTGACGAGTTAATGAATTTCATGGGGTGGGATAATGCTTAAGTATGAAGAATTTTTAACTGAAATGACTGGGTTAATTGAGCGATTCCCCTCCCTCAAAAACCGCTCTTTACTCAGTCGTATTCATTCAATTCTAATGAATATCTCTTCAGAAGGCGCGAGAGAAGTTATCGTAGAAATTAGCGATGGCGCAAAAGGCGTTCCCACCCCTAACGACTTCAAGGAGCACGCGAGAACATGGAGAAGTAAGTTTTTTCATAAAAATGGGTATTACTACGGATTTGAACCAATCGACTCTCAAGAGACTAATGTAAAATGTGAATTTTGCTTTGATTGCGGAATTGTAAAAGTAAAACACAACGTGCCGGACGATTTCATACAACTCATGCGCTGTAACTGCGAGGCGGGCTTAAGATCAAGTGCTGCGCTCCCACCTTACAACAATGATGCCAGACACGTATTCGTTCGAGTGGCGCTGAATCCTGCATGGTTTAACCCGAATATTTCGACAACAGACGACTTAGACAAGATGGGTTCAAAGTTACTTCAAAAACACGACACTTGGAGAGTCATCATCTCTAAGTCTGAAAATTATTGGAAAGGATTGGGATATAAACATGATCGAATCAGTTAGAGGAACTATGTTCGGAAGATCTCGTGCTAAAAATCATGAAGCCGAACAAATAAATAATTTAAGAGTTCATATTGGAATGTTGCCAGTGAAAGAAGGCAATAGGAAGTGCCTATGCTGCGAAAAGAATTTCTTTAGCGAAGATCTGGCTAACCAAAAATGCTGCGACAACTGCCGAAATCATATTAAGGACGACGTATGATAAGACTAGAAAGCCACAAAATAGCACCGACATTTTTTCCGGACAAGACGTCACAAGTTTGGAAAATCCCACAAACACTTTTAAATGAACATTCAGCAACAATTTACTGGGACTATGAGAATGAATCGGAGTTAATCCATATAGCTCAACTAAAAGACCTTTTAGATCAAAACGAAGTTAAAGCGGTTTTGGAAATTTCATATTTACCTTACGCAAGACAGGACAAAGAAATTTCTAACGAATCGACCTTCGCATTGAAAACATTTTCTAAAATTCTTAACTGCTTACAATTTGATACGGTTTTTATTTCAGATCCTCACTCTAAAACAGCGACCGATCTCATTCAGAATTCAGTAGCTCAATACAATGCGCTACCAAACATAAAACACGACATTCTTTGTTATCCCGACAAAGGGGCCGTATTGAAATATTCCGTTCTTTATAAAACTGATTATGCCTATGGCGAAAAAGTCAGAGACCAGCTATCGGGCAATATTTTAAACTACGCTCTATTTGGAAATGTAAAAAATAAATCTGTTTTAATAGTCGATGATATTTGTGATGGGGGAGCGACTTTTATCTTTTTAACAAAGGCTTTGTTAGAAGCCGAAGCCAAAGAAGTTAATTTGTTTGTCTCCCACGGGCTTTTTACCAAAGGAATTAAAATATTAAAAGATGCCGGGATTAACCGAATCTTTACAAAACAAGGAGAAATTATATGATCCCTGCGCCGAACTATACCGATTTTTATAAAACCACTCATCACACAATGTATCCAGCGAATACTACAAAAGTTTACTCTAACTTTACGCCGAGAATTTCTCGAATTGATGGAATTAGCGCAGTTGTAGTTTTTGGAGTTCAATACTTCATTAAAGACTTTTTAATCAGACGATGGAACGAAAGCTTTTTCAATAAACCTAAAGATTTAGTTATAGCTCAGTATCAAAGACGCATGGACAACTCTTTAGGCAAAGGAGCGGTGAATTGTGAACACCTATCTAAACTTCATGACCTAGGACATTTACCTATCGAGCTAAAAGCATTACCGGAGGGCTCATTATGCCCGTTAAAAGTTCCTATTTTGACTATCACAAATACTCATGATGAATTTGCATGGCTACCTAATTTTTTAGAGACAATTTTATCTAACGTGATTTGGCACCCGGTCACTTCGGCAACAATTGCATACAACTATAAAAAAGTTCTTAAAGGTTACGCATCAAGAACAAATCCTGAAATGATCGATTTTATTCAATGGCAAGGCCATGACTTTTCAATGAGAGGTCAATCAAGTTTTGAGTCGTCATTAGTCTCTGGCGCGGCTCATATGACATCTTTTAATGGATCTGACACAGTTCCGGCTATTGACTGGTTAGAGCATTTTTACGAAGCTAACAGCGAATCGGAACTTATTGCAGGCAGCGTTCCAGCTACAGAGCATTCGGTTATGTGTCTGGGTGGTAAAGATACCGAAATTGATACCTATCGACGCTTAATCAATGACGTTTGTAAAACTGGCATTATTTCGATTGTTTCTGATACTTGGGATTATTTTTCATTATTAACCAAAACTTTGCCTTTATTAAAAAATGAAATCATGGCTCGTAATGGAAAATTAGTTATCCGTCCAGACAGCGGTGATCCTGTTAAGATTATTTGTGGAGACAAAGAGGCACCCGAAGGAACTCCTCAATATAAGGGATCAATCGAACTACTTTGGGAATTGTTTGGCGGCACTACAACGTCAAAAAGATTTAAACAATTAGATTCGCATATCGGCTTAATATACGGTGATTCGATCACGCTTGACCGCTGCAACGAGATTTTAAGACAGCTTGAAGAAAAGGGTTTTGCATCCACTAATGTGGTATTTGGAATAGGTTCATACACTTATCAATATGTAACCCGTGACACTTTTGGTTTTGCCATGAAAGCGACATACGGAATTATTAACGGACAACCTGTTGAAATTTTCAAAGATCCGATTACAGACGGCGGTGTAAAAAAGTCTGCCAAGGGTCTTTTAAAAGTTAATGAAGATCTTACTTTAAGTGAATGTGTAACGCCGGACGAAGAAAAGACCGGATTATTAGAAACTGTTTTCTTAAATGGAAAACTTGTTAAAGACCAATCGCTTAAAGAAATTAGAGATAGGCTTAATAGTCATGTCTAAATACCGAGTCCAAGACACAATGCTAGCCGATAAAGTGAGAAATTCACCTTGTATCGTCACAGGAACACCGCCACCGAGTGACTGTCACCACGTTAAGAGCAAGGGGAGCTTTGGCGCTGATGTAGCGTGGAACTTGTGCCCATTGACGAGAGAACTTCATCAGGAGTTTCACAAGATCGGAATAGAAACTTTCGCGAACAAATACGAGAAGTTTAAAAACTGGTTATTAGCTAACGGCTGGACTTTTGAATCTGGCAAATGGAGACATTTTGAAACCCACCAAACCACAAACAACATTTAAATTCGTAGTAGCAGTCCTTAGTATTCTGCTACTCGTACACTTATTGAGATAGGGAGAGAACGATGATTTATCAAGGGTTACCAGAGGTAAATTTAAAACATTTCAATATAGAGCCAGTTTATGGACTTCATTGTTTGTATATGCCGATTAAGCTTAAATCATCATGGGAATTTTCGATACCAGCTAGCTTCGATTTTCTTAGAGATATTATTTATACGTGTATGGAAAAGGACACTTTTGATATATTCACTAATTACATTTATTTAAGTTATGAGTGTTCATATGTTCAAAAAGGAATTCCTCAGAAAAGACCAGGCATACACGCTGATGGATTTTTGACAAAAGATATAAATTATATCTGGTACGACAAAGATCCGACTATCTTTTATGATCAGAAGTTTAGAATTGACAAAAATCACGCAAGATCAATGGAGCAATTTGAAGAGCAAGCTTCAGAACAACATGAAATCACATATCCAGTAAAAACTTTATTAAGATTAACTGAGCAAGTTGTTCACAGATCTGCAATTCCGACAGAGTCGGGCGTTCGTCAGTTTATTAAAATTTCAATATCTACTGATAAATATAATTTAAAAGGTAACACAAAAAATCCTTTAATTGATTACGACTGGATAATGCACGAAAGATCTTTAGTCAGAAACCATCCTATTTATAAAGAAAGTGATACTTTTCCTGATGAGGTTGTAAATGCATAAACTTCTATTGCTAATAGCATCACATTTTATTTGCGATACAGTTTTTCAGCCAGAACATGTATCAAAATACAAAAATCCTTACGTTTTAAAACCTGAAGGATTCAACCAAACGACATGGCCTTACATTATGGCTGGCCACGCTTTTATTCATGCTATGGCGGTTTATTTAATAACTGGATCGACTGATTTTTTCTTGGCCGAGTTTTTCTTTCATTGCGGAATTGATTTAGCAAAGTGCAAAGGCGTATTCGGGAAAAATTATAATATGCATATTGATCAAGGCTTGCACTTATTATGCAAAGCTTTCTATATGGTGGCTTTATGATCCGCCTAATCCTCCTCCCACCCATCTGTCTTTTTCTCGTTATCGCATCCCTTACAGGCCTTACATACGCTAGACCGATGATCAACAAAGTAGAGAATAGAATTATAGGAGTGGTGAAGTGATAAATGCTCTTTTCGTTGAAACTAATGGTGTTTATTTTAATCAGCCAAACATCGAACCTTGGGATATTTTAAGGGACGCCAAGAAATGTAATAACGGAGCTCCAGCGATAGCGCACCCGCCTTGTCAAAGATGGGGTAGATATTGGTCAGGTGGGCCTAGCGTGAAAGAAAAACGTAAGCTTGGTGATGATAATGGATGTTTTGCTTTCACATTAGATTATGTGATGGAAAATATGGGAATAATCGAACACCCAGAAGCAAGTCACGCATGGAAAAAGTTCGGAATAAATAAGCCGCCTAGAAATGGTGGATGGGTTTATGCTTTTGATAAATATGGTTTTTGGACTTGTTGTGTTGAGCAAGGGCACTATGGGCACAAAGCGAGAAAAGCTACATGGCTGTTTTTTGCAGGTCACCACAAGCCAAAGGATCTTATCTGGGGCAAATCGCACAACGGAAATAATGTAAGAGTAGATACAGGATTTCGATCTAAAGAAGCGGCGAAAGCTGCAAGAGCTCGCGAAGATTACAAACCGATTAAGAGATTATCACTTAAAGAAAGATTAGGAACTCCAATAGCTTTTCGTGATCTTTTAATTGAGTTGGTCGAGCCTTTAACTAAATAGAATCTTAACAACAATTAACAAGGGAAAATGAAGATGGGTTTTATACTAATAATAGTTTCATCATACGCATATTTTATTCCGTCATTCACAACCATTACGGAATTTTCAACGCTAGATTCATGTGAAATCGCTTTAGCAGAGGCAAATAAACAATATGCAACAGTTGAACGCCTTTCAAAGTGCATTGATGTAAAAAAAGAAAAAGAGCGAATAAAAAAGCGCAAAGAACTATTGGATGAAGCTAAGAAACTTAAATGAAAGTGGTGAAATATGTCAGAAGTAAAAAAGACGAAGCCAAACGACCCAGTAAAAGCAGTTAGAACCAAAATTCATGGATTAATTTTAACTACTCATAATGGATTAACTAAAAGAGAATATTTCGCAGCAATGGCAATGCAAGGAATGTTAGCGGCGCACGACGACAGATATGAAAGAACTCAAGGCAAGACAAACGGTGAAGCATTAGCCGAATGTGCAATAGCTCAGGCCGATTATTTAATCGTAGCCCTCAACAAAGACACTAAGGAGTAGAGATATGGACTATCAGCTGTTTTATACAATAATCGGATGCATTATTGGATTCTTTATCGGGCGAATATTAGGTGATGTAATTTGGAATTATGGCGAAAATAAAGGGTGGTGGTAAGTGAGTAACTTTCAAGAGAAGCTGAAAGAGGCGGCTAAAAATCACCCCGCAGGATGGGCAGTTGAAGAAATGGACGCTACAGACATTTTACAAATGAAAGAGGAAGTCTTTGAAGCTGGCGCTAATTATGCGATCAAAGAGCTATCGAGTGCTGAGGCTGATGAATTAAAATGTTGGACTTATGAAGTCGGCAATACAATTGAAAGCGATACGTTAGTCACTTTCGTTAAGCCGAAGTATAAAGAACACGATCTTCAAGAATGGCGCACGATCGAAACTGTAGCCTCTCTTAACGCTAAAATCCTGCTGCTTGAGAGGGAGATAGGCTCGCTATTCGACAAAATTAAACATGGTGACGAAGAGCATCAAGCTTGGCTTAAAAACGCAATCTCTGAGCATTTCTCAACCCTAACCAAATCAAAGGGGGGCGTGAACAATGTGGGCTAAATGTAAAACGTATTATTTTAAAGAAGTCGGAAGTAAAGAATTTTACAGCTTTCAATCTCATTCGCGGTCATTAACTGGCGTCTTGAGAGACTGCTCAAGGGGAGTAATGTCGCTCAACGCCTCAAGACCTACCGTCATAAACCTTTACGATAAAAACAGAAAGCGAATCGGTAAATATCGTGTATTTGCTAAACTGGTTACTTCATATCAGAGCGAGAAGTTAGATAATAACTATCGTAAATTTTATCATGAACTGCATTTTCCAACACCCAACAAAGAGGCCGAGAATGAAAAAGTGTGATAGCTGCAAAAAGAAGAAAAAGGTTACTTTCAAAGTGTGCGGGTTTCCGTTTCGTCTATGTCGGAAGTGCTTTGATTTAGTTTTTGTAATTAGCATAGGCAAACCATTAAAACACTGCAAAGCAAAACTTAAAAAGGGGGGGATGAGATGAGCGCAAAAACATTAGCAGAAAAATTAAATGGGCGTCGGTACAGAAAAGAAATCACCGAACAAGAAGAAGTTGAGGCAAAAGAAAGTGGCCTTGTTGTTGTTTTTGGGGCCTCTGACGACTTAACCGAATTTAGAGGGGCTATTTATGATGAAGTAGACTCTTGCGACGGAGCGACCATTAAGCTTGATCAGCATGGTTTGATTAAGTCTATTTGTGATGCCGATGACTGTCCTCATGAAGTTAAGCGGCTTAGTGAAGCAAAAAATAAGATCATAGCTGATTGGTGTGAACTAGACGGCTACTCATGGTCTTACAGAACAAAAATACCGCATGAGTCTTTTGATATTTTAGAGGATGAAGATAAATATTGTCGCGGCATAGTTTTTAACATCAAAGATTTAGTTTAACCCCACCAATAGAGAGGATGAGAGATGAGTATTAGAAAAGTATTTTTAAAAACATTCGGATTTAGCGCGGAGCCATTAAAGCAATATCACGACAGAGACTTATGCTTTGGCGCTAACGTGCAGACTGACAACAAAGTGAAAATCGGATTAGTAGTTTATTTTTACAAAACTGTATTCGGATTGTGGTGGTTACGATGACACCCCCAACGCCAGCGAAGAAAGAAGTGAGATTATGAGTAATCGAGAAATGCCAGCAGAAACAGGTTATTATTGTAACCGCCACGAACGTAATTTAGATAAATTCTTTTGTTATAATTGCGATGGCGAAGGGATAGGTCCAGCTAAATACGTTATCGCTAATAAACCAGTTATGACACCTAAAACAGAGAAGCCGACTTGGGACTTTGAAAAGTTCAAGCGATATGTTTTGTTATTTAAAAAGAATTATATCGAAGACAGTTTATGGGGCAAAGACCCTGTTAATTGCTCAGATGAATTTAGCGAATTTACAAAGCTTGAGCCGTTGTTTCGAGATAAGGACAACACTCAAATTATGATTGATAAAATCACCGAACTCGAAGCCGAGAATCAGAAGTTGAGAGAGGATCTGGCGGCAAAACATCAGTCTTACATTATGGCTGACGATGACGCAAAAACTGAGAGAATGCTGCGCCAAGAAGATGGGACGACGATTAAAACCCTAGCGGCGAAATTGAAAGAGCGAGATAATGCTCTTAAAAACATTTATCAAATCGTATCGCTTGCAAACAAGAATTTAGGAACTAAATCACCTGAGTTTTTGATAATTCTTGAAAATTCATTAAGAGAAGAACTCGCAAAGGTGACTCATGGTTAAGGTTTATACAGCAAGATACACTTATGGAGATTTTGATATTGATGGGCTTGAGTGCTGTAATCATGAGTTAGTGAAGAAATCTGATTTCGATAAGCTGGCAACCGCAGCAAAAGCAATAACAAGATGGATAGGTCTAGAGGCAACAAGGGAGCACAATCCTGAGCATTGCGTGGTTAAGTTAGCCGAAGTGCTGGCAGAAATGGGGATTGAGGGATGAAAGTTTACACAGTAGCACATGAACCTTACGAGGGTTATCACTTTGAAATTGACGGCATTTGGCAACATGAGGATTTTGTTCATGGAAAAATGATCTTTCTTAAAGACCACGACGCCGCAGTAAACGCACTAAAGCTTGAGAATGAGATTTTACGACGCCAGAGAGATTATTTTTTAGACGAAACGTGGCGAATGGCAACTCATTTGAGCGTTCATCAAAGGACTGAACAGCATGCAAAGCAAAAGGAAGTTATCGACGCAGAAATCACCGCAGCACTATCTAAGCTGGGGAAGGGGTAGGGGATGGAAGAGTATGTTTATTACTGCGAAGAACTTAATATATTAGACGTATACCCAATAAAAGAGGATTCATACAGAGCGGGCGGATACAGTTTTATTTATATAGGAAGGTTTTAATGAACTCAATAGAGCCTTGGGTGTGGGGGAGATAAATGACAAAACGACAAGCTGCTTTCAATTGGTGGTTAAAACATTGCGCCGGAACTCGAATAGGTCACAATTTATTTAGATATGAAAGGTATTTAAAATGATAGAAATAACAATAAGAAGAACAGAACACTTAAAAGAAGCAACTAGAGGTGAGTTAAAAATAGAGGGCTTTGACCATTATCCTATTTTTACTCTTGAAAACCCCAAGCGCGATACAGATAAGGACTCTTGTATTCCAGCCGGAACTTATAACTGTAAGCCATATTCAGGAGAGCATTTTAAAGACGTTTACATTGTGGAAAACGTACCGAATAGAACTGCTATTTTACTACACTGGGGTAACACAGAGAAGGATACTTTGGGATGTATACTTTTAGGAAATAAATTAGGCAATATAGGAAATGAGCCCGCTGTTCTTGAGAGTCGGAAATGCTATGACAGGTTTCGTGGGTTGATTGGTCAGAATGAATTTACTTTAGTGATCGAGGATTAAACCGCCTGTAAAGGCAGAAAGAGGATAGATGAAAAAGGAAAGTTTATTAAATGGCAGAGTTTTAACAATGAGCTATTTTCATGATGGCGAAGAAGTGACTATATCCCAAAGTGTAGACGCAGAGGCTTTCAGGAAGTTTTTGAATGAACATACAAATGAAGATGCAGAGGTTCTTCTAGAAGACATGGAAAATGCTGATTTTAAATTAGAATTTAAAACAGTCACAGTTGAGGAAAACAGAGAAAGTGAAATCCAGGGCCTTATGTGGGGAGATGGAATTTCTCGCGAAGAAGCTATTAAGCAAATAGAAACAACAGTTTAAGTATTTAAGTGCGAGTGATGGGTGAGATAGTCTCGAAAGAGATTCAGGACGAAACCTTATCTATGCAGATACTACTTAGTTGTTCGCATAGAGAGACCTAGGTAGACAGCAGTTCAAATCTGCTTCACTCGCACCCCTTTTAAGGCCCCTGTTAGGGGATGAGGTAAGAAATGAAAATTGAACTGATTTTAACGAATGATTACGCAGCACTATCTAAACCTCCTAAGTTTTCAGGTAATTCAAGACAGAGGCGAATTAAGAGAAGATGGTTATTAAGACAGCCAAAAGGAATAATCGGCAAATTTATTGGATTTACTTTTATAAAATAAGGAATAAAAAATGATTTTCGATAATCTAGGATACCCAAAAATAAACGGCGCTGACGACTTCGCAGATAGCCCGCATTTAGCCGGAATACTGGCTCTATTCAATCATCCTCAGCAAGTTGATATGACTAAGTATGTAGCGCCAGTTGAGGATAGCTCAGTGGTTGGAAGAAACTTAAAGTATATCCGACATCCATCTGAATCCCGATACGACATGAGTCGCGATCAGGCTATTCTTTTAATGGCTGGCTTATGGAAGCAAGGGCGAGCAGATTTAATAAATGCAGATTATATCATAGGTAAAGATTTAATACCTCCGTCAGTTAGCGGTATGATCAGAAAAGCTAAAGGAAAAGACCCTTGGTTCTGGCAGCGTGGAGATTTCGAAGCTGAATTTGAGACCAATATCACTATTCAAAAACTAGAAGAACCTTTTCAGGTCATAGCTATGTGCATGGTTTACGGAGATGGATATTTAGACCGCTGGATGAGAGAAAATAAATTATGGATGTGGGCGATTAGACGTTACCTATCACAGTTAGATGGAGCCTGGAGAAAAGAACCAGAGCTTGCTGAATTCATAATTGATAAAATTAAATCTTCAAGAAATTTAAACTTAAGTTAAAGTTTTGTTAAAGGTCCTGTTTTATATCTTTTGAATAATAATTACTCATACTAAGAATATGAGTAATGAACCAAAGATTCTTTTGCTCGATATCGAAATAAGTCCTGTAATAGCTCACGTTTGGCAACTATTTGATCAAAATGTAGGGCTTAATCAAATACAGCAAGATTGGTTTATCATAGCGTGGGCGGCTAAATGGCTAGATCAAAAAAAAGTATTTTATGAAGATTTAAGAGGCTCGGTAAAAAAGAAATCAGACAAGAAGATTCTTAAGACTTTATGGAAACTAATAGATCAGGCTGATATAGTAATTACACAAAATGGCCGCAAATTTGATATTAAAAAGATAAATTCAAGATTTGTAATCAATCGATTTAAACCTCCGAGTGATTTCAGACAAATTGACTTACTGGCCGACATAAACAAAAAACATTTCGCATTCACATCTAATAAGCTCGAATATATAACCAACACTCTAAACACAAAATACAAAAAACTTAAACACAACGCTTTCGCTGGCCACGATTTATGGTCTGAGTGCCTCAATGACAATATTAGAGCATGGCGAGAAATGAAAAAATATAATATTTACGATGTTTTAGCTTTAGAAGAGTCTTACAAAGTCGTCAGAGCTTGGGATAAAACAATAAATTTCAATGTTTATAACGATACATTAAGTCACGTATGTAGTTGCGGATCTCATAAAACCCATCTTGATGGGTACTCGTATTCTAATACTGGAAAATTTCAAAGGTTTGAATGTAGTAAATGCGGGAAAAGATTTGTTTCAAAAAGAAATATGCTTGGAAACGAAAAAAGAAGGACGATGCTAAAATGAACGACCTAGAGAAAATCTGCTCAATAGCTTTAATCTCAGTTATAACCATTCACTTTCTAATCTTATGTTGGTGGGAATGAGATATTTATTATTCACCTGCTTTTTGCTTTTATTCTGCCTGGCATTCGCTTGCCCGGATGAAAACGAGATTATTTGTAAAACTGTGTGTATTCATGACGGAGACGAGACAGGACTTCTGATCAAGGGCCGCTGTATCTGTGGAAACGAAAGAGACATAAAGAAAATCGTGGCCCACGTACCAAAGTACGGAAAAACAATAGACGTTAAGAGGTATTATGACCAATGAAATACTACCTAAAGGATATGGGTATTGTTATCAAAACGACGTAATAAGAATCGCAAGAGAAATGAAATCAAAAGTCTATTTAGATAAAACGCCTGAGGGTAAATTATTTGTAATAGTTGAGCATGTGTTCATTAAGATCAAATCCTACGCGCATAAGCCTATTCAGGGCATCGGAATCACCCTAGAAGACGCCTGTGAGGATTATATGAGGCAAGCTAGAGGGCTCACGCTGATTCATGTGCTGACAGATAAAGAAGGAACGTATGTCTGATAAGGAATTAATACAAAACCTCTGTGAAGATCATGTGTTTAGGGAATCAATTGAATCAGAATATGGGAAAGTCACAAGAATTTACCCGGATTGGGATCAGAAGATCTTGATTTACGAATTCATAGACGGTGACTATTTGCACTCTGACATCACTCCAATCCTTAAAAGACTTCGAGAAATCAAATATGAAAATTATTTTCGTCACTAATATAGACAAAGCATTGAACTTAAACATAGACTTAAGTAAGGCCCCTGCGGGCGGGTTTTATGGACGAAACTTCGCCCCATTCCTATGAGCCAATTGAAAAAGAAATTTAAGAAACTTAAATCACTGATAGATGCGGAGAAGAACAAGCATAACTCTTATGAACTCACTGTGTTTTTAAGAAAACTCGATTACGCATTAAGTTGTCAATGTAGAGAGCCGCTAGTTAAGAATAATCATTGTCAGAAGTGCACAGCTCATGTTTTGAAATGGAACTAAAAGGACGGCCTGCCGCTCATGAGTCGGTTTCGCTTTCGCTACTGTCGGCCATAAAACTAAAACAATCTATACGCGTAATCTATCGCTTTCATAACTAAGAATCGCAATACCTTTGAAAGCTTCTTGTTTTTACGGCTTTGAATCTCGTCGTACTTTTTCCAGTAATCAACAGGAACCCAAATCCCTATTAACTTTCGTTCAGTAGACGACTCAGACTCTTCGTTTTCAAAACCCTTAAATGCTTCTTCGATAAGATTTAATGTACTCATTAACTAAATGTTAATAGAAAAAAAACACCTTGTTAATGTTAAAGTTTTGTTAACATTAAATAACTCATAAAATAATCACATGGCAAAGAAACAGAAAGCTAAACTCAGAACCGAAGCAGAAAAAGCAGCGCTTCGGATCGCTACGGGTAGACCAACTAAATACGATCCGTCAGTTGTTGATAAAATCACAGAGTTTTTTAATAAAGCCCCATACAAAGAAGTAATGCAAAAAATTGTCACCAAATCCGGCGATGTTGTAGAAGTTCCAATGGAAAAGGCTAACGATTTCCCAACATTAGCAGGGTTCGCGCTAAGTATTGGAATTGATAGAGATACTTTAAAGGAATGGGCGAAAGAATATCCTGACTTTTCCGCCGCTTATAAAAAAGCTAAGGAAGCGCAAGAGAATTTTTTAATGGTTAATGGGCTAAAAGGCTTAGTTCAACAGCCTACAGCTATTTTCGGGCTTAAGAATTATTCAGGATTCACAGACAAGCAGGAAATCAAGCACGAGGGCCAAATAGATTCAAAAGTAACAGTTGCTCCTATTGATATAGAAGAGCGAGTTAATGCGATAAAGGAAAAGAAATGACTTACCTATTAGTTTTAATTTTAGTCGGAGGAGCAGGCGGAACTTCGATAGAAAAGATAAGAATTAAAAACCAGGAAGATTGTACAAAGGCTGGAGAAGTGTTTTTAAAGAATTTGCCATATTACGCAACCCAAGGAGAAGCCATTTTAGCCCTAAAAGTGAGAGCATCGTATTTATGTGTAAAGGAAGCTAAATGACCGAATTTAAACTATGCGAAGAAATGGGATTGAAAACATTAGAGCATTCATGGATCAACGATTCTTTTAAGTTTCATGTTATTCTGGCCTTAGACGTTGAGAAGATGCTTCAAGGCGGGCGCAGATATTCCGAGCAAGCTGAATGGCAAAGCGGACCAATTAGAGGGCCATTCCAAACATACTTAGGCGAAAAGACAGAACACATTTCTTTAACTATCCCTCAAAAGCCTAAGCCAGTAACTAAAGAAGACATCCTTCAAGCTTTAAAAACATTAAACGTACTACATAACAAATTCGATCATGTTACAGATTTAATTGAGCGCATCGAAAAGAACGGTATCGAATGAGTGATTTTTATCTATTTATTATTACTGTTGTTGTAATTTTAATTTGGATTGAGCGTTAAATGATTAAAGACATCCTCTTCTGCCTTTTAGCCATTTCAATTATTGCCGTAGTTACAGCTTTACAGATTTATTGCGATTGGTGGCCTGTGTGAAACATTGGATGGACAGAACTTTAATCGAGTCACCTATCTATTATTGCTTAATCACTAACGAGAAGCTGTTTAAATCAGAATTAAAAAGACTAAAAATACCACAGGATTTTCAGTCAGTTCCAAGCGGAAAAGGTGCATGTACTCATTTTCTAAACTCGAAGCAAGGCGCAGAAATAGCCTTAGTCTGTCTTATGGATAAGAAGCACGATAAAGAACAAATCATGTCTCTGTTGGCTCATGAGGCCGTTCATATTTGGCAGCGAATTAAAGAAGATATGGGTGAATTGAATCCTAGCCATGAGTTTGAGGCTTATTCAATTCAAAGAATATCTCAAAATCTATTTTACGAATTTAAAAGACAAAACAAAAAGCCTTTAAAGGCTAGAAAGAAGACAAAATGATTAATGAAAAATTAGGGCTAGGTAGAATAGTATCGAACCAGGGCGGACAGCATGCAGAGCCTATGTGTGCCGTTAGATCATCAAGCTTAGAAGAAGGTATTAACGCCTGTTCAGCCGAAGCCTATGGCCTTTTAGAAACATTAAAAGCTATTCACGCTAGAATTCATGGAATTGGTGAAGAGAAGAACGGGCAGGCAAAAGCACCAACTACTTTAGCTTCAAGACCTTTTGAAACAGAAGAAGTTTTAAGACAATGTCGCGATTTAGCTAGTCACATTGGTAGTTCATTATTTAACTAGATGAATTCAAAAACAGCCATTAAAGAACTATTGAGAATAGGTTTCATTGAGATTAGAAAAGGAAAAGGATCTCATGTGATTCTTCAAAAAGATAAAGAGCGAATAGTTTTATCCAAAGGCAATGAATTAAGTCTCGGAATGGCTGGTAAAGTTCGATCAATTTTAAATCGAGCGAATAAATGATCTGTAACGGCTTAACCCGACAACAATCTAACGCATTATACTTAGAGGTTTTAGAGGCCAAAGACAATGAGGCTTTGCGGAGACTATGCAAAGAGGATTTGTTCTTTTTATTAACGGTGGCCTTGAAGCGCAGAGATATTGATAGGGATTGGCTTTATGAAAGAATACGCGAAGTCGAAGCTAATCCAGACGGCTTTTTAGATTTGTGGGCCCGCGAACATTACAAATCAACCATAGGTACGTTCGGCATGAACATTCAAGGTGGCCTTAAGGATCCCGAGAAGACTACGGGAATCTTTTCGCATACAAGACCTATAGCAAAAGCTTTCTTAGAGCAAATTAAGAGAGAGCTTGAGCTTAACACCTTTTTGCAAAATCTTTTTCCTGATGTGTTATACAAGAACCCACAATCAGAAGCTCCTAAATGGTCTTTAGATTCTGGACTAATTTTAAAGCGGAAGACTAATCCAAAGGAAGCGACTTATGAAGCATGGGGCTTGGTTGACGGACAACCAACAGGCAAACACTTTGATGTATTAGATTACGATGATGTGGTTACTCGTGAATCAGTTACAACTCCCGAACAAATAAAGAAAACAACAGAAGCTATTGAAATGTCCTATAACTTAGGGTCAAGAGGTGGAGTTAAGCGAGCAAAGGGCACTCGTTATCACGTAAACGACACGTATAAGGTTTTAATGGATAGAGGCACCTTTAAGCCTAGAATCTACACCGCTACTGATGACGGAACCCCTAACGGCATACCTGTTTTAATGACTCCTGAGCAATTATCCGAAAAGCGCCGAGACATGGGGCCTTACACTTTCGGGACTCAAATGCTTCAAGACCCTGTTTCAGATAAGGCAATGGGGTTTAAGCCAGACTGGTTAAAATACGTCGATAAGGTTAATTACAAAGGCTGGAATATTTATATCCTGGTCGATCCTTCGGGAAGCAAAAAGAAACTCTCAGGAGATTATACTGTAATAGTGATTATTGGCTTGGCCCCAGACGGGAATTATTACCGAATAGATGCAATCAGGGACCGATTAAACCTTACCGAGAGAACCAAGAAGCTATTTGAATTTCATCGTAAGTACAATCCTCAAGCCGTTGGATATGAGTCTTATGGTATGCAAGCCGATATTGAGCATATTAAATACGTGCAAGAACAAGAGAATTACAGATTCAGGATTATAGAACTTGGCGGATCTATGCCTAAGCCTGACAGAATCCGAAGACTTATCCCTATTTATGAACAACATAGATTCTATTCACCTAAAACCATTAACTTCGTAAACCATGAAGGTAAATCAATAAATTACGTCGAAGCGTTTACCAATGAAGAATATTCCATTTATCCAGTTGTAAGCCATGATGACATGCTCGACTGCGAATCCCGAATATTAGACCCAGAATTCGGCGCTAAATTCCCTAAAGAAACAAAACCAATCAATCTGTCGATTTCAAATGCTGGCCCTCAAGGCTGGATGGGATAAGTTAACATAAAGTTAATAAATCTTAAATAATACTTAAAAAAAGTTAACTCAGACAATTTGATTATGTCTGATGAATACTCTGAAAATTCAGAAGTTGATCACGAATCAACCGAATCTAAAAAAGAGCGCGATCAAGAGATTATTGAAGAAGCAAAAGCCTTCTTTAAATATTCATCAGAGCAATATCAGGACATATTAGAAAAAGCTAATCAAGACGATAAATTCGCTGCAGGTGAGCAATGGGACCCAATCCTTTTAAAATCTCGCCAAGATGAAAACCGTCCAGCTCTCACAATAAATAAAGTTATCGCTCCAATCAGACAAGTATCAAACGAAGGTCGCAAAAACCGTCCAGCGTTAAAAGTTTATCCAGTAGGTGATGGAGCAAAAGAAGAAACAGCAAAAGTCCGTCAAGGCATGATCAGAAACATTGAATATGAATCTGACGCTCAAATTGCTTATTCAGTCGCTTTAGAATGTGCTGCACGTAAATCATTAGGATATTTCAGAATAGGAACGGATTACGAGTCTTGGGACTCAATGAACCTCGTTATCAAGATTTTAGCGGTTCACAATCCATTATCAGTACGCTTTGACCCCGCATCAGTTGAGCCGGACGGTAAGGACGCAAGCAAAGCAATTGTCTTTGATGATATTTCTAAAGATGAATTCAAAACTCTCTATCCAGATGCAGAGACTAATTCTTATGAAGATTTCCAACAACAATTTGAAGATTCATGGGTTGATAAAGAAAAAGTCCGGGTAGCTGAGTATTACACTAAGAAATTTGAAGAAGTAACAATTTATGAAGTGACTGATCCTCAAGGTCAAGTTTCTACAATGGAAGAATCTTTAATCCCTGAAGGTTACACAAAAGGCAAATCTCGTAAGTCATTAAAAGCCAAGATCATGCACTATAAGATCGGCGGCTGTGATTTATTAGAAGAGACCGAAGTAATCGGTTCATACATTCCGGTAATCCCGATGTACGGCGCTCGCGCGTTTGTAAATGGCAAATGGATAATCGAATCAGTTCACCGTCATTCTCAGGACGCACAACGATTATATAATTTTTCAGTATCAAATGAGGCTGAAGCCCTATCTTTAGTCCCTCGTGCTCCTTATATTGTAGAAAAAGGCCAAGTCCCTCTTGAATATCAACATATATGGAATACTGCCAATACCAAATCGTGGCCGATGCTTCCATACGATAAAGTAGAGGGCGCTCCACCTCCTCAAAGAAATGTTATTGAGCCGGCTACAAGCGCGTTAATCAATTCAAAACTTCATGCATCTGACGACATTAAAGCAACAACAGGAATTTATGACGATTCTTTAGGCCGAAATACTCAGAACAAATCAGGCATCGCTCTACAAAGAACTCAGCAGCAATCCCAAACATCAAATTTCCATTTCATGGATAACCAAGCGATCTCTATTAAGCATGGCGGTCGAATCATCAATGAATGGTTAGATAAAATCTACGACACCGCAAGACAGATCAGAATTGTCGGAGAAGACGGCTCTCAAGAAATGGTTCAAATCAATCAGCCGTTTCAGCAGGGTAATGAAATTGTTCACCATGATCTTAAAGTCGGTAAATACGACGTAGTTCTTGATGTGGGTCCAAGTTACGAAACAAAACGCCAAGAGTCAGCCGACATGCTTTTAGAATTCTCAAAATCATTCCCTCAACAAGCCCCGGCGTTTTCAGATCTTATCGCAAAAAACATGGATTTCCCAGACGCTCCTTTACTCGCTGAACGATTAAGAAAAGTTAACGGCGTTGACGATGACAAAAATAAAGCTATTCCACCTCAAGCTCAGCAACAGATTCAGCAGTTATCACAAATGGTTGAGCAGCTGACTGAGACTTCTAAAAAACAACACGACATTATCACTAATAAAACGAACGAGCTCGAATCAAAAGAACGAATTGAGTTTGCAAAAATGCAGAATCAGTTAGCTATCGAATCTCTCAAAGCACAAAACTCCGAATCATTAGCTCTATTTCATGCAGATATAAAAATGATTCAAACCCAATTAGGCGCTTTGGATATCGGTCAACCCATTGATGAAGAATTTAATGAATCTGGCAATCAAGCTGCGATTCAACAAGGACAAATGTAATGAACAAAGAAAACGCTGTCGAGGAAACTCTGGCGCCCGAAGGAACAGAAGAAATTGAAACAACCGAAGAAGAAGCGGAGTCTGGCGAAGTCGCTGAGTCTACCGAACAATCAGAGGAAGTTAAAAAGCCTAAGAAATTAGGCGGATATCAACGAAAGGTTTTAAAATTAGAAGCTGAGCTTCAATCACTCAGAGAGCAAGTCTCTAAGCCTAAAGAAACGGCGCCTGTCGCTGTCGATAAAGAGCCTAGAGAAGACGATTTTAGCTCGCCGACTGAGTATTACAAAGCTTTAGCTAAATTTGAAGCTGACGTTAAGGTCAAAGCATTAAAAGAAGAACTAAAAGAAGAGCGGACTAAAGAAACTGTTAATCAGGAACTTAAGTCAAAACAAGCGGCATATAACGCAAAATTATCTGAATACGTAAAAGAAACGCCGGACTTTCATGAAGCTTTACAAGAAGACGCTGACGAAAACGGCCCGATGCAATTCTCGGGAGTCGTTAACGAACTATTGTTGGATTCTGATGTAGCTCCTGCGCTCATTTATAAATTCGCTAAAGATCGCGAACTTTTAGAAAAACTTAATGCAATGACGCCCACACAAGCGGCTAGAGAGTTATTTAGACTCGAAAGCGGTCTTGTAAAAACAAAACCACAAACAAAAACAACAACAAGTGCGCCTAAGCCGATCACTCCGATCAAGGGCAAGACTTCCACGACTGCGAACAAAGATCCATTCGAGGAAGGCATTGATTATCCAGAGTTTGAGAGACGGATGAGAGCACAAGAAAGCGCTCAAAAACGAGCTTAAAAGGTAGAAAATGGCTGGCAACAGTTTATTAACAAACAACATCATTTTAAAAAGAAGTTTGATGGAACTAAAAAATCAATTAGTTCTTTCTAACAACGTAAATCGTCAATATTCAAAAGAGTTTGCGGGCTCTGGCGGTAAAGTTGGCGATACCATCAATATCCGTAAACCGTTACGTTATGAAGTAACTGATGGCGCGATCCTGAACATTCAGGATTCAGTAGATCAATCAATGTCTTTACAGATCGACACCCAACAACACGTTGGTATGGCGTTCTCAAGTAAAGACAGAGCTCTTTCTATTGAAAACTTCAAAGAGCGTTACATCGGCCCTGCAATGACTGCGTTAGCGAATAAAATCGACTACTCAGGGTATCAAAAAGTTTACAGAAAAGTTCCTCACTTTGTCGGAGTTCCATCAGCAACAGCTTTACCAAGTACTTTAAAAGGTTTCGGTCAAGCTCGTGCGAAGATCGCTAAATCAGGCGCTCCTATCGACGGTTTAAAAGCAATCGTTGATTATGACGTTGAGGCATCTTTAGTGAATGGTCTTTCTGGTTTATTCCAGGCTTCTGATTCATTAAGCGCACAATACAAAAAAGGCTCAATGGGTATGGCTTCTGGTATGGATTTTTACGCTTCTCAGAACGTAATTAAGCACACCATCGGTCACGTTGCTGGCACTCCACTGACTAATTATGCAACTCCTTACGTTGCTGGTTCTACTTCATTAGTAACTGACGGCTGGACGATTTCTACAACCACTTTGAAAAAAGGTGATGTGATTTCTATCGCTGGCGTTTATGAAGTGAATCCACAAACTCGTCAATCTACAGGCGCATTAGCTCAATTCTGCGTAATGGCTGATGTGACTGCAGACGGATCAGGAAATATCACAATCACTTTAGATCGCGGTATGTACGCTTCTGGTCAATACCAAAACGTTGATGCCTTACCAATCGATGGCGCGGCTATCACTACTTTCGGCGCAACAAGCACTTATGCGGACGTAATTGCTCCACAAAACTTAGTCTTCGACAAAAATGCATTTGCATTAGTGTTCGTAGATTTAGAGCAAGTTCCAGGTTCAGAAGTGGTTCGTGACGAGGAGACAGGTATCTCTATGCGTTTATGGCAACAAGGTGACGTAGTGAATGACCGTTTAATCACTCGTATCGATGTTCTCTACGCTTGGGAATGTATCTACCCAGAATACGCATGTCGCGTAGTTGGTCAACCCGCTTAATTAAACTAGCGGCTCAGAAATGGGCCGCTTAACAAAGGAAATAATATGAATACAGCAACAGATTCAATGTATGTAGAAACGCCGAAATCAAGCGGCGGTTACATGGTAGGACAATCGGCTACTGATTTAGTCGGATTTTACGGTTCTGCTCCAATCGCTCAGAGAACAAATGCTTCTCAAGCAGCGGTTTCAGCGGTGACCGATTCATCTGGTGGAGCAGGCGCTTACACGAACGGTATCGCAGCTCTGACAGGTACTTACAACAGCACTATTTTAGCAAATGCAATTGCTACCTTAGCTTTACAAGGTAACGCGAACAGAGTTTTAGCTAATGAACTTCGCGCTGCTTTAGTCGCTTTAGGCGCTATCAAGGGCTCATAATGAAAATAGTCGTCGGGATTCCTGTTTATGATGGAAAACTTCAGGTTCAGACAGTCGCATGTCTGATGGATGAAAAAATCATTGCATTGATGAACGGCGACGATCTTCAAATTAGATTTCTACCTAATTGCTCTCACGCAGCGATGGGTAGGAATCAACTTGCACAAGAGTTCATGGACTCAGATGCAGAGAGACTAATTTTCTTAGATGCAGATATTACTTTCAAACCCGGCGATCTAGTAAAACTTGCTCACGCAAAAGCTGACTTTGTTGGCGGCTGCTACAGGTACAAAACTGAATTAGAGCAGTATCCAGTCGGATGGATTGAAGGAAAAGACCTTTGGGCTAATGAGAGTGGACATTTAGAAGTCAGAACTCTACCGGGTGGGTTTTTATCTTTATCAAGAAAAGTTTTCGACGATCTTAAGCAAGCATATCCAAGACCTTACGAACATTTCGGAAAAAATTATCAAGCATGGTTTCAAATGCTTTACAGCGAAGGTCATCTTTACGGCGAGGACTCTTACTTTTGTAAAGAATGGCGCGATCTCGGCAGACAAGTATGGCTCGACCCAGAATTAACATTAACACATTGGGATTTCAATAAACCGTATGAGGGCCATATCGGCAATTGGTTGAAATCTCGCTTACAGAAAGCAGTTTAAAAATGAAATATCCATCATGGAGATACCACAAATCAGAAGAACCAAAAGTCATTCACTCAGAAGATCAGGAGCATCCCGACTGGAAACATTCGCCAGCATGCTTTGAAGAGAAAGAAGAACTCTCAAAAGAATCTGAGGAAATCCAAGAAATTAAAGAAGAAGTTAAAGAAGTAAAAACCAAAAAGAAAAAGTAGGGTTAAATGACGGCATCTGACTTGATCCATAGAGCGGCGCGAATAGCAGGAATTCTTGCTACAGGTGAAGTTTTTTCAGGTCAAGACGCATCTGACGCTCTATCCAGCTTAAAAGGAATTTTTGAGACTTGGAATAACGAAGGGTTTTTCCAATGGAAAGACCTTTTTTACGACTTTCCATTGACAGCTGCTACAATGGGCGCTGGTTATTTTTCTATTGATAAAACCTCTCCTCTAATAAGTAACGCAACTATAATTGTGTCAAGCCAAGGGGCTAATCTTGAAACGCCGCTTATGATTTTGAATAAAGATCAGTATGCCGCCATTCCAGATAAATCTATTACGTCAACAAGACCATACAAGGTTTATATTTATAATGCCTTGGAGGCTAATGATGATAATTTGTCAATTGCCCGAGGTTATCTTTATCCGATTCCTAGCGTCGATTGCACTTTAAGACTTTATATAAAAGACGGTTTAACCCTCCCGGCGAACCTAATCGAAACACTTTCTATTCCGCAGGCATATTCAAGAGCCTTGATTTACGAAATGGCAATTGAACTAGGCGAAAATTACGGACGAGAATTAGCGCCATCTATATTTGCTAAATTAGACAATCTTAAGTCAGGAATCAAAAGACGAAATATACAAATTCCAACGATGAGTAGTGAACTCGCAAATACCAACGGTCGCCTTCGAAATATCTATACAGGTGAACAATGAAATTTAACGGATTCATAGGGGGAGCATATAAATTAGATAACGTTGAAATAGCTAATCAACGCTGTGTTAATTTATATGTAAACCAAATCGAAACCGCTGACCGCGAAGCTCAACAATTGTATTTGAAATGTACTCCGGCGCTTAAGTCTTTAATGGACTTAGATTACGGGACAATCCGGTTAATTCATGTTGATGGACTAGAAACTGATGATAACGGCTATTCACAGCCTGATAGAATGTTTGTTGTAAGCGCTGAAAAGGTCTTTAAATTAACTTATAATGGCTCTTGGACTTCAACATTAGTCGGATCACTTGGCACCACGACAGGGCCGGTTCATGCGGCGTCAAGCTCAATAGAATTCGGTGTCACTGTATTTGTAGACGGATCTAACGATAACTACGCTTACGAACAAACCGACGCTACTACTGAGACATTTAGAACTTTTGCGGTTGCGGGTTACGGATCAGTCCCGAAGGCAACCAGAGTCCGTTGGTTAGATGGTTTTTTCTTATTTATTATAAAAAACTCAAACACATTTTATGTGAGTGATGTAAATGCACTTAATGTCGATCCTCTTTCCTTTGCAAAAGCTGAGGGTGATCCCGATTCAATCGTTTCATTAGAAATTTTAAACCGTGATGCTTGGTTTTTTAATAAAAAAAGTATCGAAATATTCAATAATACAGGCGCTGCCGATTTTCCATTGGAACGGGTACAGGGCGGATTTATTGAAGTCGGGTGTTTAGCCCCTAATTCAGTAGGTAAAATCGAAGGGACGCTTGTTTGGTTAGGCAGAAATGCGAATGGACAAGGTGTTATTTACGCAGCTAAAGGTCCGCAACATGTTCAAATTTCTACTAACGCGATAAATGACGCTATTTCAGGTTACGCAAACCCAGAAAGCGCAACTGCCTTCACTTATCAATCAGGTGGCGATCTATTTTATATTATTAATTTCGAAGAAACCTCTTGGGCTTACGAATTTACCACAAAAGAGTGGCATGAGCGCTGCTATACAAATGAGACTAACGGAGAATTAGAAAGACATAGAGCTCAGTTTTGTGTGTTTTTCCCTGATTATGGCAATCATATCTTAGGCGATTACGAAAACTCTAAACTTTATGAATATTCTGATCAGATTTTCAAAGATAACGGCAATACAATTACAAGAATCCGTACAAGTCCGCATATTTCAAATAATTTTTTAAGTGTTTTCTGTAAGAGATTTTATTTAGACATGAAGGTGGGCGTCGGCAAAGACGGCGATCCTACAGCGTTAGGAGCAGATCCTAAAATCATGCTTCGCTGGTCTGATGATGGCGGACATTCATGGTCAAACGAGCATTGGAAATCAATCGGGAAAATAGGCGAATTTACTAAACGTGTTTTTTGGGACCGATTAGGCATGTTTAAAATTACTCGCATTTTCGAAGTGAAATTCACTGATCCTAATAACTTAGTCTTATTTGGTGCTGATTTAGATTTAGAATCGGGGACTAAATGAGCCTTCCTCAGTTTACCGCTCCTGCAATTGATGAGAATGGATTTCTTGTAAGAATCTGGCAAGAATTTTTAAGAGCTGTTTCAAGTGTTGTAGACTATATCGGAACCGAGAAGTCATTTTCTTTACTTAATAATAATGCGACTCCTGCGAATATAACAGGACTTAAATTCGACAAAGGCTATTCGTCTTGTGTTTTTATTGAGTACTTAATTCAGCGGGTAACACTTTCAACAGAATCAAATGAATCGGGTATTTTCTGGATTCAATACAATCCTAAAGCTGACACATGGACTTTATTAAACGGTCCATCAACATCAGGAATTACTTTATCAGTCACAGCGTCGGGAGCGGTTCAATACGTTTCGACTTCAATTTCTGGCACACAAAAATTATCACGAATTGTTTTTAGAAAACGCGAACTAGCTGCAAAAGCTTATTACTCAAAGGTCGGCTAATGAATAATTATGCAGCTTACATAAAAGAACGAGAAGGCAAAGAAATCATTTCAAATGAAATTGGTTTTCTGACTTACAAAATAACAGGGCCTCAATGTTTTTTAGCCGACATGTTCATTCAAAAAGAATCAAGAGGAACAAAAGCGGTTTCATGGTTTGTTTCTGAATTAGAAAAGAAAGCTATTGAAGCAAAATGTGAGTTTATCAATGCGACCATTGATCTTAGAGATAAAGGCGCAAACATCACCTTGAGAGCCGCTCAAAAATTAAATTTCAAAATCATCCAAGCCAATCAAGACATTCTTTTAATTTCAAAAGGGGTTAATCATGGGTAGCATTATCGGAGCTGTAACAGATCCACTATTAGGAACTGACTTGCAGGGTAAACGTGCGGCATCAGCAGCCTTAGGGGCGCAGCAAGGCGCAACTAACGAAGCTAATGCAGCGGTTTTACAAGCATATAATGATCAAAAAAATTACTTAAACCCTTATATCACTGGCGGGCAGACAGCTTACAACAATCTGACTTCTGGAAACATCCAAATGGACCCAGGATATCAATTCAGATTATCAGAGGGTCAAAAGGCAATTAACAACGCCCTCTCAGCAAGAGGGATGTACGGCTCGGGCGCTGCTTTAAAACAGCTTTCTCGGTATGGACAAGATTATGCCTCAAATGAATATCAGAACGCATTTAATCGACAAAATACTTTAGCTAATTATGGATTTAATGCCGCTAACAGCTTAGGAAATTTTGCCGGAGGATATGGAAATTCGGTTGGAAATAATGCGATCAACTTCGGAAACGCTCAAGCTTCAAGTGCAATAGCAGGAGCAAATAGACAATCTCAAGATTTTGGTCAGCTTCTACAGGCTGGCGCTTTATACGCATCTGGCGGATTAAGTGGTTTGGGTGGAACTTCGAAAGCAACTCCACAATCTAATGGCTATTCGTTCAATCAGCCAAGTTCACAATTAAATTATTGGGGAAGTAACTAATGGCGCAAGTCGATTCATCAATTTTCTTTCAGCAGCAGCCTATTGATGTAAGTGGATCTATCACCAAGGGCCTAAACATGGCTGACATGATCTATCAAAGACAACAGCAAAGAAAAGAGCAGCAAAAACAGCAAGATTTAAAAGACGCATTTAATGCCGGTATTACACAAAATCCTGATGGCTCAATTTCTCATGATCCAACCAAAACTATTTCAGCTATTGCAAATTTAGCAAAAAACCCAAATTCAGCAGTAGGCGGTCAAGACTTAGTTCAGGCGCAACAACAGTTTGCATCTCAAGCCGCCCAACAAGCAGAGGCTAAGCAGAAGAAGCAACAAGCCGATGCCGCTTATACTTTTCAGAGCTTAGATCCTGCGAAAGTAAGAGACCAAGCTTCATGGATTGCGGCAAAACAACAAGCTATTAAAGACGGTCATTTAGAAGCTGCTCAATTGCCCGATCAATATGATCCTAATTTGCAAAAACAATTATTAGACCACGCTCAACGCTTGGCTTTAACTCCTGAACAATTCTCAAGTTTGCAAGAAAGACAACAAACTCATGCCGATGCAAGAGCTGAGCGAGGACTTAAGCGCGATGAAATGGCGAATAATAAACAAATCGCTGAACTTGATAAAATCGGATCGCGACTTGAGCAAATGCGCGGAAGTCCAGCCGCAGCTCAAGCTGAAAAAGATATTTATGCTGCTCAAAAAGTTAATTCTCTCGTTAATCTTTACGGAGACCCTAATAAGTTAAATCCGCAGCAAGTTCAATTAGTGGCGTCCGAGGTAGCGAAAATTGCATCTGGCGGCGTTCCGTCTATTCATGAACTCGAGGGGTTAAATCCTAGTACTATTCCTAAATCTTTAGCTGAATTAGCTCAGAAATTTGCAAATAAACCAATCGCAGCCGATCAAGGGGCATTTGTTAAAGCAATGAAAGATTACACAGATTCTTTAACAAAAGACGCGAAAGCGGTTATTTCAGATCGCTACGGACGAATTTTAAAACCTTATGAATCTACTTATGGAAAGCATCCAGTTTTTCAAGGTTATCAAGATCAATATTTGAATCGTTTCAATCAACAAGAACAGCTTCAAAATTCACACCCTCAAGATGATCAAGCAGTTCAATGGGCCAAATCGAATCCGAATGACCCTAGAGCAGCGCAAATTCTGAAAGCGAATGGTCTATGAGTTTTAATCCAGATCAATACTTAAAAGAAAAACAAGCTTCTGGATTTAACCCAGACCAGTATTTATCTGAGAAATTAGGACCACAAAATCCCCAAGGTTATGACTATTCTAATATTCCACAAGTAGCGAGTGATTTAGGTCATGCGGCTATAAACTCTTTACCTACCGCGGGCATGATTGGTGGAGCCTTGCTTGGCGAAGGGGTGGCCTCAGTTCCTTTGGCTGCTGCTGGAACTATGGCAGGCGAATCACTTAAGCGTGGCCTTAATAAAATGTTCTTTAATGAAGATCAAGGCGACGTTTCTGACATAGCCAAATCCCAAGGAAAAGCAGCACTAGAAGGCGCAGCGGGAGAAATGGGCGGTCAAGTTCTCGGAAAAGTAGTCGGTTCAGCGGCAAATGCAGTCGGTAATTTTTCAAAAGATTTAGCAAAGAAAGCAGCCTTTAAAGCGGTTGGTCCAGTTTTAAGAGATTACCGAACGATGGACGCCGATCAACTTGGTAAATACGCGCTTGATAACGGATTGATTAAGGCCGGCGACACTTACGAATCAATAGCTGCAAAAGTCGATGAACATTTAAAACAAGTCGGTCAAAAGCTTGATGAAATTTATCAGAATGCTGATGCAGCCTTTAAGGAAAAGTTAAACAAAACTGGTTTTGATCCTGTACGTGACAAAGCAGCGGTTTTAAATCAAGCAAAAAAAGAACTCGCCAATACTGTTGGCGGCGACGCTGCTATTTCACAACTTGAAACATATTTAGACCAAGTTGCAAATGCTCACGGCAATAAACCTATGCAAGAGGCTATGCAAAAATATGGCTCTCAGATTCAAGAGTATTTGCCTAAATTAAAACAATTTTTAAAAGATAAAAAGATTTACATAAATCAAGTTGGCGAAGCTGGAAAAGACCTAAATCAACCAGTTTTACCGATATTCAGTGATCTACAAAAGACTGGCGAAGGAATTTCAAAAGTCGAGCTTAACGGACAGCCGCCGAATGTAATGGCGCCGAATCAATCAGAGTTTGGCACGCAGATGGACTTAATGTCTTTACCTACGAGACCACCTCAAGGATTTAATTCGCCTCATGGTGACGATCTGTTGCCGCTACAACAACAGATGTTTTTAGACAATACAAATACACAATTACACTTAGGCGAAGGACAGCAAGGTTTTGCAACTGGAACTGATCTTGTGCCTAGAGCTTATATCGATGCACAAGGAAAAATAGTCGAACAAGGAACGGGACAAACTCAATTTTCATTGCCACCAGAAAAGCCGACAAGACCTGTTCGTCCTGAAGATATTAGAAATCCAATGACGCCGCGGCAAACAAACGATGTTAAGTCTGCGATTGATAAAACGATAAATTACTCAAGAAATCCAATGAATCCAGAGCCGGCAAAAGAGGCCGCGTTTTCATCTGCAAGAAATACTGTAAATCAAATCAATCTTAAATCATTAAACGACTTAGGCGAAGACGGAAAAGCTCTTATTCAGGCCAATAAAGAATATGGAAGCGCAAAAAGCATTAGCAATATCGTAAATGACCGCTTGAATAGGATGGCCTCAAATAAAAACTTCGGTCTTACAAATGCCATAACGGGCGTCGCAGCTTTGGGTTACGGAGCCAAAACAGGCGATTACAAAGGCGCAGCTGGCATCATGCTTGGCAAAATCGGGCTCGAAAAGTACGGAGCGGCTACTGTTGCGAGTCTTGCTAATAAACTCGGTGAAGCTTTATTAAAAGATGGCGCTGCTCA
>Ga0207667_10000825_pt1 | contig 40050 bp, 43 predicted proteins | sample KBSCornC52_FD_184301 | JGI IMG/M metagenome (GOLD analysis project Ga0207667, IMG submission 184301) | Corn rhizosphere microbial communities from Kellogg Biological Station, Michigan, USA - KBS Corn C5-2 (SPAdes) (version 2) | ecosystem: Host-associated > Plants > Roots > Rhizosphere > Soil ...
TGGTCGGGGAGACAGGATTCGAACCTGCGACCCTCTGCTCCCAAAGCAGATGCGCTACCAGGCTGCGCTACTCCCCGGCCGCCGAGGTCCCTAGCGGGTCGCGCGGCGCTTGCATAGCGGGCGCAGACGCATGGCCCGCCAATCATGGTAAATCTTTCTTAACGCGGCTGCTCCATGATTGCGGCTGGACCACTATCAAACGGGAACGACCGCGTGAACGCACCGCGCCTGACCGGCGACATGATCGGCGGCGTGAACCAGACCATGGTTCGCGATGCGATCGGCCGTGCCGCGCAGCGAACCGGCGTCGATTTCTCCTACCTCTTCAACCAGGCGAAAAGCGAGAGCGGGCTTAATCCGAACGCACGGGCGCAGACCTCTTCGGCGACCGGGTTGTTCCAGTTCATCGACCAAAGCTGGCTCGGCGTGCTCAAGCAACACGGCGCCAAGCATGGCATGGGGTGGGCAGCCAACGCGATCGGGCAAACGGCCAGCGGACACTGGACCGTGGCCGATCCGCAAATGCGGCAGGCCGTTTTCGCATTGCGCGAACAACCCGAAGCGGCAGCTCTGATGGCCGGCGAATCCGCCAATGAAAACGCCAGCGGCCTGCAACAGGCGCTCGGCCGTCAGCCCAACCAGACCGACCTTTATTTCGCGCATTTTCTGGGTCTCGCCGGCGCAACCCGCTATCTGAAGGCGCAACAGGCCAATCCTAATGCGGCCGCGGCCGCGCTTTTCCCTCGTGAGGCTTCGGTCAACCGCGGCCTGTTTTACGCGAAATCCGGCGAACCGCGCAGCATCGGCGATCTCTACGCGCTGATGTCACACAAAATTGCCGGCCAGGGCGGCGGCAACGCTTCGCCCGTACAGACCAATGACGTGATGGCCGCCATGCGCACGGCCAGCGCCGGCGACCTCGTTCCCGTACCGGAAGGGAGCCCTGACGGCGATCTTGGCGCGGTGATGGCTGCGGCCGATACACCTTCGCCTTCGGGCTTGGCGCCAGCTGGCCTCAGCGCCGATACCACCACGACAATGCTGGGGCGCGCCGGCATCAACATGCTCAAGCCAAGCCCGCAAACCGCGCGGCTCGCTTATCTTCTGCTGGCCGCCGACCTCGAAGATCCTACGGTAACTTCGGCCTGAAACGCAGATGTCGTCCGTTGGAGACGGCCAATTCCCGAAGTTTCGGTATTCGGTGTTGCTAGCAATCCTGACTGCCTGAGCCAGCTCAATGCGGTGCCGGCACCTTATCGGGGTTGAGCGAGGCGCCGATGCTATCGCGCATTGCGGCCGAAGGATCGTTGTGATCCTGCGTCTCCCACGCCAGCGTGATTGACATCCGGCGGTTGCGAGGATCGTAAATATCGTCCGGGACATAAGGCTGGCGATCGGCAACGCCTTCGATGCGCGCGAACTGATCAATGGAAACCCCATCATCCATCAATGCCTGGCGGGTCGCCTCCGCGCGCAGGGTAGATAGCGTCCAGTTGTTCGCGACGCGTCCCTTGGCATAGGGGAGCGCATCGGTGTGGCCGGTGATGATGACCTGATTGGGAGCGCCGGCGATCAGCTTGGCTACTTCCGAAATCAGCTTGCGGGCATCGGGCAACAGCGCGGCGGTGCCCAATGAAAACATCGAGAAATCGGCTTCATCGACGAGGTCGATCCGCAATCCGTCCGCGGTTTCGGTGAAGCGAATATTCTTGCCGAGCTTGGCAAGCTTCGGATCGGCCTGCATGCGCGCCATCAGCTTCTGCTTCATCGCCTGGAAGCGGGCCTTGTCGTTTGAGCGCAACGCGGACGCGCCCTCTTTGGCGCCGCCGGTGGCGTCCTTAGGAATGGTGAGGCTCTTGGTGCCGGTCTGCTGCGCCTTGTGCGGATAATGATCCTTGGCGATGATCGAATCGCCGCCGAACGGGCCATTGGCGCCGGCGGATTTCTGGCGCATTTCGACCAAGGTCGGCGTGAAATAATCGGCGATGCCCTTGCGCTGCTTCTCGGTCGTGGCGCCGAGGATCCACAGCAGCAGGAAGAACGCCATCATCGCGGTCACGAAGTCGGCATAAGCGACCTTCCACGCACCGCCATGATGGCCGCCATGGCCATCGGCAATGATCTTTTTGATGATGATCGGCCTGGGTTCAGGCTCGTTCTTTCCACGCTTCGGAGGCTGCGCCATCGGTCCAGCTCAATCCCTAGCGGCCGCGCATGCCGTCGAAGACGTCAGCGAATGCGGGCTGGTTCTCATGCGCGATGCTGGATCGCGCGGCTTCGATCACCAGCGGTAGCGGGTGGCCGTGCAGCGATGCGATGATGATCTGCTTCACGACATGGTAGATCGAGGCATCGGCTTCGATAACGGCGCGGCAGCGGCCAGAGAAGGGCGCCACGATGCCATAAGCGAGCAACACGCCGAGGAAGGTACCCACCAGCGCGGACCCGATCATGCCGCCAAGGACGGAGGGCGGCTGGTCGATCGAGCCCATCGTCTTCACCACGCCGAGCACCGCCGCGACGATGCCGAGCGCAGGCAGTGCATCGGCGAGATTCTGCAGCATGTCGGCGGGACGGATCGCATCATGGTGGTGCGTCTTGAGGCCGTTATCCATCACGTCCTCGACCGCATGCGGATCGAGATTGCCCGAAGAGATCACAACCAGGCGCAGCGTATCCGTGATGAGGTGGATCAGCGTACTGTCCTTGAGCAACTTCGGATATTGGGCGAACACCGAACTGGATTTGGGGTCCTCGATATGCGGCTCGAGTGCAACCGGCCCTTCGGTGCGCAGCATCTTCATCAGGCTCGAGACGAGGAAGATGACGTCGAGGAAATCCTTCTTCTTGTAGCTGGGACCTTTGAAGACCTTGGCGAAACCGCCGCCAAGCGACTTCAACTCCTTCATCGAATTGCCAGCGATGATCGAGCCCACCGCGGCGCCGCCGATGATCAGCATTTCGTGCGGAATCGCCTCCAGCACCGGCTCGAGATGGCCGCCGGTGATGGCGAACCCGCCGAACACCATGCCGAGAAGGACAACCAGGCCGATTGCTGCAAACATTAGAAACCAACCCCCAACATAATCGACCCGGCGCCACTGCGAGCGCTCTTCGATCGTCGTAAATGGAATAACGGTAGAGGATGGTGAGGATTTATGGTTGCCTGGAAATTAACCCGGATTTTTATCCATGAAATCGGGTGATCGGGTTGGCTGAGCCACTGCCGGCGAAGCAGCAGCCGTCCCTGTCGCATGCCGACATTATGAGGCTGCGCGGCTGCTTTCCCGGCGGAAGCGCAAAGCATGCGCCAGCCGGGCTATTTCAGCAGATCGAACAATGTCGATTGGTTAATGCGTGCAAACAGCGCCTGAGCCGCCTGCAGCGAAAGCATATCGGCCTGCATCTTGGCGACCGTGCTCGTCACATCGGTACCCTGAAGATTGCCCCGTTCCTCTTCGAGCGACGAGGCATTGTTCTCAAGCTGGGTCTTGATGCTGTCGATGCGTCCGGCGCGAACGCCTTGCTGACCGATCATGGCGGTAATGTGCGTGATAGCCGCCTGAACATTATCGTTGGAGGCGGCGCTGTCCGTTTTCCGCTGCGTGTCATCAGTTTGCATGATCGCGGTGGCGGCATTGCGTAGGATCTGACTCAGCGAAAGCACGCCATTGGGTGTCTGGACATTATCGAACACATTGGGCTTGGAATCGGTCGAGGTGATCTGAAGCACACGGCTGATCGGTATCGGCAGGGGCGTGTTCGCCGGAAAGAGCGGCAGCCCGCGCGAGTCCACCGCCGTTGCGGCGGAGTCGACGTCGTCGGCGATACCGTTCAGCTCGTCTGCGATCGCCTGACGGTCCGATGCCTTGGTGGTGGCATTGTTCGCCTCGACCATCAGTTCGCCGGCACGTTGGAAAGAATTGGATAGGCCGTCGAGAGCGGTCGAGACCTGGTCCGCCACGGCGGCCGAGGTGTTCACGTTTGAAAGCCACGCCTGCTGGTTCGATTCCTGGCGCTGGATGACCGCGACGCGCGCCCAGGCGGCGGGATCATCGGATGCCGTCTGCAACCGTACGCCCGAGGAGATATCCGTTTGCGCACGCGCAATGTCCTTCGACAGCTTGAGCTGGCGATTAATTTCGGCGGTGAGGCGGTAGCCCGTGATTCCAGTCATCGCAAAGCTTTCTTACGCATCAGAAAAGATCAAGAACGTCTTGCATGGTGTCGCGCGCCACCTGAATGACATGGGCGCAGGCGGAATAGGCTTGCTGGTAGCGCAGCAGGTCCGCGGCCTCCACGTCGAGATCCACGCCCTGAACGGCGTCTCGCGCCGAAAAGGCGATATCCTTGCGCGCGGAGGTGACGTCGGAGTTGGTCTTTGCGGAAGCGACCGCCTGGCCGTTGTTCGAAACCAGCGCGACCCAGGCATCTTCAGCTCCGCTGCCGTTGCGCGCTGCGCTTAGGTTCAGCAGGTTTCCGAAATCGGCATTGCTGCTGTCGCCCGCCGGCACAAGATTGGGATCGGTGACGAGGGCGGTCAGCGTCGATGCGCCGCCGGTGATCGAGAGCAATGGCGTGCCCGCGTTGCCGTTCTTATCCGTACCCTGCGCAGACCAATTGTTGAGCGCCGTGGCGAAATTGGTGGCGATATTGTCCAGCTCCTGCCGCCGCGCGGCAAGTTGTTCGGAGGCATCCTGCAGGCCAGCGAGCGAACCAGTGCTCGGCTTGAACACGGCGCCGGACACGGTCGGGCTTGAAACGAGGAAACCAATACGTCCGTCGCTCGCGCGCTGGATCCCGATCTGGGCGACCTTGGTATCCTGCAGCAGGACGGTGCCGTTGCCCGAAAGCGAGACCGTCACAGCGCCAATGTTATCGAACTTGACGTCAATCCCGACCTTGCTTGCAATCTCGTCGAGCAATCGATCGCGCTCGTCGGCCACCTGCGCATAAGTCGACGTGCCCGCGCCGGCTTTCAGAATCTGGACATTCAGCCTGGCCAGCGTGACGAGATCAGAATTGACAAGATCGGCTGCCGAGGAGGCATCGGCCTCAATGCCATCGGCAACCTGCGCGAGATCGTCCGAGGTCTGGCGGATCGTGCCTGCGGCCTGATCGATCGACGCCAGGAAGTTTTGGCGCGGAAAAGCGCCATTCGGGTCCGCGGAAAGCTGATCGCCTGCGTTGAAGACCGCGGTGAGCCGCGACCCGACGCCCGAGGCTCCGTCATTGAGCGAGGTTTCGACGCGCTGCATCCAGGTGAGGCGGCTGTCCGCTTCGCTGAATTCGCTGCCCGCGAGCCGTGCGTCTGCCGATTTGAACGCGTCCCAACTGCGCGAAATAGCCCCGGTATCGACACCGCCGAAGGTCGCCTGAGGGCGATAGAGCATCGAAACCCCGCTCGAAACGGGCGATTCCGAGAGCACGATCTGCCGGCGCGAGAAGCCGTCGCTGTTGGCATTGGCGACGTTGTCGCTGACCGCCGAAAGCGCGTTACGATAGGCGCGCAGGCCCGAGGAGCCGATGTTGAGAAGATCGCTCATTCTGCGGCTTTCTTCATCGGCGGCGCTCCATTTTCAGGGGTTCCGGTCACTTGCGGCGAAAATTGCTTGAGCAGCAGTTCGGCGACGCCGAGGGTTCCCTTCTTCGCCATCTCGTCCGCTGTCTTGGCATCGGACATTTCGCGAAACTGCGTCGCGCCGTCATTGCCGAGAATATCGTCCCCGAGGCTTGCATCGCGCATCGACTTGATCATCTGGCGCAGAAACACGGCCTCGAACTGCTGGGCAGCGCCCTTCAGCTTTTCGAGCTGTTTCGCTTTCGCCGGATCGATCGGCGTAGCTGAAGTCGAGGCCGCTGCGTTGATCAAAGGATTTCCAGCTCCGCCTTGAGCGCACCGGCTTCCTTGAGCGCCTCAAGGATCGCCACGAGATCGGAAGGCGATGCACCGATTGCGTTCACGGCCTTCACGATATCCGCCAGCGAGGCGCCAGGCTTGAAGTTGAACATCGGCGAACCCTTTTCCTCCACATCGATCGCGCTCGATTGCTGCAGCGCGGTCTGGCCTTGCGAGAAGGGCGCCGGCTGCACCACGCGCGGCTTCTCATCGATGCGGACCGTCAGCTTGCCGTGGCTCACCGCCGCCGGCGCGATGCGGACCGCTCCATTGATAACGACCGTACCCGTCCGAGCATTAACAACTATTCTCGCAGGCGCGTCCGCAGGCTCGACATTGAGGTTCTCGATCCGGCTCATCAGGCCGGTCCGGTATTCCGCTCCCGGCGCCGCATCGATGGCCACCGTAACGGCATCGGTAGCGTGCGCGATCTGCTTGCCTGCATCTTCATTGATCGCATCGGCAACCCGGCGGACGGTGGTGAGATCGGCCTGTGCCAGATCGAATTGCAGCTGCGCCGACGTCGCGAAGCCCGCGTCGACCGCGCGTTCAACCGACGCGCCGCCGGGAATGCGGCCGGCGGAGGGAATGTTGACCGAAAGCTTCGATCCATCAGCGGCATCGACCCCGAGGCCGCCAACCTCGAGATTGCCTTGCGACATCGCGTAGATCTGCCCGTCGGCGCCGCGCAAGGGCGCCATCAGCAATGTGCCGCCGCGCAGCGACTTGGCCTTGCCGAGCGCTGAGACAGTGACATCGAGCCGCTGACCGGGCTTGGCGAAGGGGGGCAGTTCGGCCGTAACCATCACTGCTGCCGCATTTTTGAGCGACGGACTGACGTTAGCCGGAATGGTGAGGCCGAAGCGGGAGGCAACGCCTTTCATCGCCTGAGTGGCATATTCGAGGCTATCGTCGCCGGTGCCCGCGAGGCCGACCACGATGCCGTAGCCGGTCAACTGGTTCTGGCGCAGCCCCTGGAAAGCACCGAGGTCCTTGATCCGTTCGGCGGCGGCAGGCGCGCCGATCAGGCAGGCGGCGAGGAAGGCGAGGAAAAGACGCATCGTTAATCCTAAAATGGGCTGAGCATCGTAAAGAAACGCTGAAGCCAGCCTTGCCTGCTGGCCCGTGCGATCTCGCCGTTACCCGAATAGGTGATCTTGGCGTTGGCGACGCGGGTCGAAGGCACCCGGTTGTCGGCGGCGATGTCCGCGTCACGCACGATGCCGGAAATGCGAATATGCTCGTCGCCGCGATTGAGTGTCAGTAGCTTCTCGCCACGCACCAGCATGGTGCCGTTGGGATAGACTTCCGCGACGGTGACGCTGATCTCGCCATTGAGCTGGTTGGATTGGGTCGCTTCGCCCTTACCATCGAACGTATTGGTGCCGCTCGCGCTCGCATCGGTCGGAATGAAGAAGCTGGCCGGGCCGGTGGCCGGCGGCGTCAGGCCGACTGAGCCGGTCCGGTTCGTCTTGGCGGCGTTGCTTTTCGAGGCTTGCGTCTTTTCCGCAAGCACGATCGTCAGCATGTCGCCAACGCGTGCCGCACGCGCACCGCTGGTCAGCGGCGCGTAACCGTCATCGGCCTGGAAGATCGCGCCGTTGGCGGGACGCGGTGCAAGCGGCGCCGAGAGCGTCGGCGCATATTCCGGATCGGCTTTCTGCTTCTTCGCGTCCGCGCGGCCCGTGCCAAAAGTGACGATGCCGATGGCAACCAGCAGCACGAGGCCCGCCTGCCAGTCGTTACGGAGACTATAGCTGCTGGTTGACATAGCGCAGCATATCGTCGGTGGCGGAAATCATCTTGCTGTTCACCTCATAGGCGCGCTGCGTCTCGATCATGTCGACCAGTTCCTCGACCACATTGACGTTCGAGGTCTCGAGCGAGCCCTGGCGGATCGCGCCGCGGCCATCGATGTTGGCAGCGCCGACCTGCGGTGCACCGGAGGCTGGCGTCTCGACGAGAAGATTGTTGCCGGCGGGATCGAGGCCGGCGGGATTGACGAAACTGGCCGTCTGAATCTGGCCAAGCGTGGTCGTGTCGGTTTGCCCCTGGAGCTGCGCGGTGACGGTGCCGTCGGCGCCGATGGTGAGCGACTGCGCGCCTTCGGGCACGGTGATCTCGGGCTGAAGCGGCATGCCGGAATCGGTGACGATCTTGCCCTCCGCCGAGAGGTTGAAATTGCCTGCGCGCGTATAGGCGGTGCTGCCGTCGGGCCGCAGCACTTGAAAGAAGCCGTTGCCCTCGATCGCCATGTCCAGCGAGTTGCCGGTGGTGTTGAGCGATCCTTGCGTCTGGATCTTGGCGGTGCCGGTCATCTGCACGCCGGTGCCGAGCGACAAACCGATCGCATATTTGTCATCGGCCGACGAATTCGCGCCGGGGGCGCGGATCGACTGATAGGCCATCGTCTCGAAGCTGGCACGATCGCGCTTGAAGCCGGTCGTGTTTACGTTGGCGAGGTTGTTGGCGATCACGCGCATCCGGTCGGACTGGGCATCGAGCCCGGTCCTGGCCACGTGCATGGCGGCAGTGGTCATCGCATATTACTCCTTCAGAAACTTATTCGGGCAGCCGCATGAGATCGGCCGACGAATTGTCGAGATCCTTGGCGGTGGTGAGAAGCTTGATCTGGGTTTCCCAGGATCGGCTCGCCTCGATCATCTGAACGAGCGCGTCGCTGGTGTTGACGTTGGATTGCTCAAGCGCACCGGTCGTAACCTTGCCGTCGGGATCGGAGGGCAGCGTTCCGCCACCACGAACACGGAACAGGCCGTCGAGCCCCTTGACCACGTCCGAGCCTTTCGGCGTGACGAGCTTGAGCTGCGCGACTTCCTGAAGCTGGGTCGGATCGCCGCCCTGCGGCACGATCGAGATCTTCCCGTCCGAGCCGACGAGAATCTTGTCGGCAGGCGGTAGCGTGACCGGCCCCTGATCCCCCATCACCGGGGTACCATCGCCGGTGGTGAGAAGGCCTGTCTGGCTGACCTGAAGGTCGCCGCGGCGGGTATAGCCTTCCTCGCCGTCGCTCGCCTGGACCGCCAGCATCGAATCGCCCTGCATCGCGACATCGAGGTCGCGCCCGGTCTGGACGACCGCGCCCGCCTTCATGTCGGCGTTGACCACCTCTTCCGAAGCCGGCGCCCGACCTTCGAACTCCGCGCCGCCGCCTTGCAGCCATAGCGGCCGCTGCGAGGTGAATTCGGCGCGAAAGCCGATCGTGTTGGCGTTGGCGAGGTTGTTCGCGATCGAGGCCTGGCGTGCCATCGCGCCGCGCATCGCCGACAGCGAGGTGTGGATGAGACGGTCCATCTACGATCCCCCCAAACCTGCGCTTAGTTGCGCAGGTTGACGACCGTCTGGGTCATCTGGTTGGCGGTATCGATTGCCTTGGCGTTGGCCTGGAAGTTGCGCTGGGCCTGAATGAGCGCGACCAGCTCTTCCGTGATGTCGACATTAGCCTGCTCAAGCGAGCCGGACGCGACCGAGCCGAAGCCATTGCTGCCCGCCGCCCCGACCTGCGGATCGCCCGATGCACCGGTGGCCGCCCATTTGGCGTCCCCAAGCTGGCGGAGGCCCTCGGGATTGGTGAAGTTGGCGATCATGATCTTGCCGAGTGCCTGCGAAGTACCGTTGGAGAAGCTGGCGGTGACGAGGCCGGTGCTGTCCACCGTCACGTTATCGAGCTGGCCGGCGGCATAACCGTCCTGGTTGAAGGTCTTGACGGTGAATGGCGACGATGTCTGGCGGGTGTTGGCGCCATAATCCACCGTGAGCCCGAGCGCGGCGGCCGCGCCGGCAGGCTGAACCTGCGCGTAGGAAATCGGGCCTGGCGTCGTGATCGGGGTATAAGTCGCCGGCGACGTGCTGGCGTCATTATAGCCCTGCCCCGTCAGATTGCCATTGGCATCGAAGGTCAGGATCAGCGGCGTCGGCGGGACGGTTGCAGCATTGCCATCCGCGCTTACCTGCGAATCGCCCACGAACAGGCGCGCTTCCCAAGTGCTGGTCGGAGTTGCGTTCGTCGGCGTGGTCAGCCGCGTATAATAGATGGTCGCGGGCATCGCGTTGCCCTGGATATCGTAAACCGTCGTCGCTGCCTGCTGATTGAAGCTGTTGAGATCGAAGCGGTCGAATGAGTAGGGATTGGTCGTCGGATCATAGACCGAGCGAGTCGACGGGATATCGGCCGTATTCGGCAGGTTGAGCGATAGATCGATCGAGCTGGTCGCGCGTGACAAACCGGACGTCAGCGGAAGCTGAAGATTGCGCGCAGACGCAATGCCGGTCGCCGTGACGGTGCCGGAGGCGTCGGTCGGCAACACCTGCACATAGGCGCCACTGTTGTCGACAACGTAACGGTTGGCATCCACGCTGAACGAACCATTGCGCGTGTACGTGATGCTGCCATTGGTGAGGCCGGTCTTGGTGACGAAAAAGCCCTGGCCGGAAAGGGCGAGGTCAAGCGACCGTTCCGAGCTCTGGAAACCGCCCTGGGTGAACTGCTGGTCGATGCCCTTCAGGCGCGTACCCTGACCCGCGATCGCCGAAGACTGGAGCGGCGAGGCCGAGATGATGTCGCCGAACTGGCTGCTCGACTTCTTGAACCCGACCGTGCCGACGTTCGCGATATTGTTGGAGGTGACGGCAAGATCCGACTGCGCAGCCTTGAGGCCCGAAAGCGAGGTATAAAAGGACATTTGTTACTACTCCGGTTGAATGAGGTTCAGGAGAGACGCTCGGCGTCTGCAGGCGCGATCAGACCGAGGCCGGTCACAAGTTGGGTGGTACCGCTGGCGGGCGACTGGACGGCGGAAATCATGGTCCAGGTCGCGGTCTCGGGGGTGACGGAGCCATCCTTATCGACCGCGCTGACCCTGAGCGTGAGCGGGCCGTTGGCGACCTGATTGCCGCTTTCGTCCTTACCATTCCAGTTGAAAGCCAGCTCGCCGGCTTTCTGGGGACCAAGCGTGTTGCTGTAGACGGTCTGGCCATTGGCATCGATCATGCTGATGCTGGCGTTGGTCACGTCCGAGGGGAAGCTGATGCTGCCGCCGTAGGTACCGTCGGAAAGCGGGATCGCGACATCCGATTTCACGAGCGCGGCACGGCCGATCCAGCCCGATGCGTCGCCAATGCGCGAAGCTGCGATATCGGATGCCATCGACTTCAGCGACGCATTCATCTCGGCGATGCCTGCCGTCGACGAAAACTGCGCCATCTGGGCGACCATCTGGGTGTTATCGACCGGGTTGAACGGATCCTGCTGCTGCATTTGGGTGGTCAGCAGCTTGAGGAAGGTGGTCTGGTCGACCGTGTTGTTGGATTTGGATTTCTGCGCCGTGGAGCTGGCGCTCCCGGTGCCGTTCAGCTTGCTGAGCGTGTCACTGGCTATGGTCATTTGTCGAGCCTCAAAGTGTCGAGCGTGAGTTGCTTGGCGGTCTGCAGGACCTGGACATTGTTTTGATATTGGCGGGCCGATTCGATCATATCGACGAGTTCGGCCGCGCTATCGACGCCCGCATCCCAGACATCGCCATTCTTGTCGGCGATCGGATTGGTGGGATCGTGCCGTTTGGTGGGCGTGATGTTCGAGGAGACAACCCGGTCAACCTGCACGGTCGCAATGCCCGGCGCCTGGGTGACGGTTTTGAACACCGGCTTGATCGCGCGGAACGCGGTCGCCTCCGAACTCGAGCTTGAGCCGGCGTTGGCGAGATTGGATGCCGTCGTGTTGAGCCGCAGCATCTGCGCGGACATCGCGCGCCCGGCGATGTCAAAGACGGAGAGATTGTTGTTCGCCATGCCTTATTCTCCTTTGAGGGCTGACATGATCGTGCCGATCCGGCCCTCCAGGAAGGAAAGCGTGGTGCGGTATTTCATCGCATTTTCGGCGAACTGCGTTTGTTCAGTCGAAAGCTCGACCGTATTCCCGTCGAGCGAGGCCTCCAGCGGCACACGGTACCCAAGCGCACCGCGCGCAGCCTGATCGACACTGGTGCCCTTGCCGCTGGTCGCGGCTTCGAGCGCCTTGTTGAAGTCGATATCGCGCGCCTTGTAATTAGGCGTGGCCGCGTTCGCGATATTGGATGCGAGCAGGGCGAGCCGCTGCGAACGCAGCTGCAGCGCCGTGCCGCTCAGTCCAAACAGGGTTTCGCCGTTCGCCATTAAGAAAATCCCTAAAGTTTGCTGGCATCCCGCCGTTACTTCTCGTGAGCAGGCATGCCGTCCTCGTCCAAGCAAGCCCCGTGCCAATTGGGCCGAAAGCTTGGCAAATGGGGCCGCAGCCAAGCGCGGGGACCAGGATCCGGCAAGCATTTGCCGGACCCGGCAAAGTTTTGCCGCCCGATCGGCAAGTGGGGGTAACATGCAGTTCTTGAGCGATTTCTCGCGTTTCATTGACCCGGTATCGATGCTGATCGTGTTCGGCGGAGCAGCCATTGTCGCCACCATGCGCGCGACGCGTGGCGACGCCGCGCGGGCATTCCGCGCATTGGGCACGATCTTCACTGCTGACCCCGAAGCGGACGCGATGGCGGCGATCGTAGCGGTCGGAAAAGTCGAGAAACTGACGGAAGTTCGCAACATCGCTTGCGTCGACCGGATCAAGACTGCCGAACGTTTCCTCCGCCGCGCGGTGCGCCGGCTGGCGCAGGCGCAGACCGCTGAAGCCTTCGCACGCTGGGCGCGGCACGATCTCGCCGAACGCGAGCGCCGTCATCAGGGCGCGATCGGTTATTGGCGGTCGGTCGCAGAAACGGCGCCGGCGATGGGCATGATCGGTACTGTCATCGGCCTCATCCAGATGTTCGCGGCGCTGGAGGATTTGAGCCGCATCGGCCCGGCCATGGCGCTCGCGATGCTGACGACGCTGTATGGCATCGTACTCGCCACGGTCATTGCTGGGCCGATCGCGAGCCGGCTGGAGCGGCTTTCCAACGCCGAACTGGCCTGGCAGCGCGAGGCGCTCGAGCGACTGCTGCAAATCGCCGAGGCCGAGCTTGCACCCGCCACACCCCAGAAAAGGCCGCATCTGCGGACTGTCTCGTGAAGGCTCCGGCCGCGCCAGTCTGGGCGCTGAGCTTTGCTGACCTGCTGATCCTGCTGCTCGCATTTTTCGTGATGCTGCACGCGCAATCCAGCCATCAGGCGCAGATCGTTCAAGGGATTAAGCAGGCGCTTGGCAGCTCCGTCAGCATTTCATCGGAGAGCCACGATATCGATCCCAAAGCTATTTTCGAGGTCAATGAAGCGGTTCTGAAGCCCCAGGCACGTGCCTCGCTGCAAGCGCTCGGTCGTCGTGCAGCGCTCGGTGGCCGGAGCGTCCGCGTCGAAAGTATCGGTGCGGATCGCAACACGTCCCGCTTTGACGGATGGGAACTTGCGGCCGCGCGCGCCGCGGCCGTCGCACGGGCAATCCAGGCCGGCGGCCTGTCGGAGCAGCGCATCCTGATCTCCGTTCCGGTAATGAACGGAACCGCAGGCCGCGATGGTCAACGCATCGCGATCGACCTTGTCCCGCATGGCTAGCATCATTATGGCACGGACCTTGCTTAATGATCTCCTGACCAAAGGAGACATATTTCGTGACCATGCCCCTCCGCCGCTCGCTTATCCCGATGGCGCTCGTGCTCGCTACGGCTACACAGGCCCAGACCGCGGCATTCGAAAATCTCGACCGGTTGGAAGCGCGCGTGGTCGCTGCCTTGGACGCTGACATCGGCACGCCCGGCGGTCCGGTCGCTCCGATCGATCGGCGCCTGAAATTGGCACGCTGCCCGCAGCCGGCGACAATCGACCCGCCGGCGCTCGGCGCCGTGGCAATTCGCTGCGAGGCGATCGGCTGGCGCATCCGCGTTCCCTTGCAGCACCTCGCCGCGGCATCGGCCGCGACGCCGGCCAAGGCAGTACCGGTGGTGCGGAAGGGCGATCCGGTTCAGCTTTCGGTCGAGTCCGGATCCTTCAGCGTCACGACCGAAGCCGTCGCTCAGGAAGATGGTGCGCCTGGCGACCGGATCCGGGTCAAATCGGATCCCAAGGCGCCGGTGATGATCGCCGAAGTGGTCGATGCCGGGCAGGTTCGCCTGCCGGGATACAAATAATAAGGAAATTGCGCTAAAGCTTCTGCGGGCGCTGCCGTTACCCGTTATGAATCGGGTTCTGACAGGCTCGGCAAATGCGGAAGGGTTTGAACATGATCAACGGAATCGGATCGAGCGGAAAGGGTCGGGTCGACCTCTCGCGCACCGACGCTGCGCTGAAAGGCGCCGCAGCTTCCGTGGTTTCACCAGCTGCTGCCGAAGCGGCGGAGAAAACCGAAAAGGTATCCAATCCCGCCGCCGACCTGGCCGCATTGGGCGCGCCGGTCGATGCCCAGAAGGTTGCCGATATCCGCGCGGCGATCGCTGAGGGACGCTATCCGGTCAATCCGCAGGCAATTGCCGAAAAGATGATTGCGCTCGATCTTCCGCTGAAATTCTGATCGATGAGCGAAGCCGCGCTGAACCGTCTGACCGAAGCGTCCGAAGGCCTAATCAAAGCACTGGACACCGGAACGGCCGAAGCGGTGGAGCAGGCGACACGCCGCTTTTCGAATGCGCTGAGCGAAGTGCAGTCGATCGGCGGCTGGCATGGTTCGCCCGACATTATCGCCAAGCTTCAATATGCGATGAAGCTGGCGGACGCCGCCCGCGCGCGGGTCAACTATCTGGCTGACATCAATCGCCGCCGTTTCGAGGCGCTGTGCAAGGCAGCCGGCATCGATCGCCCATCCCATGCTTATGATCGACGGGCACGCCTGAAGGCCTAAAGGCGGGCTTTTCCGGAATAACGACCGCGCCCGCATATTGTTTAGGGCAGAAGAGCAAACTTCCCGCGTTCGTTCACCAATTATTCGTATCTTCACCATAGCATCCTGATCGAAGGCTATTTTCCGCCTTCGCGGAGCCGGGGAAAGACACCCGGACCGCGCCTCGAAATGGCACGGTCCTTGTGTGTTTTCCGCCGATCCATTGGGGGATGCAATACGTGTCGACGGCCGCAGCGGGCGTGAAGCGCAAATTGTGGAAGGATGCGGGGCGCGGAGCGATCCTGCCGCTTGCCACGCTGATGCTGGTGGGCCTGATGGTCGTGCCGGTACCATCCACGGTGCTCGACATCGGCTTCATCACCAACATCATGATTTCGCTCGCAGTGCTGATGGTGGCGCTGAACGCCGCCAAGCCGCTCGACTTTTCCGCCTTTCCGACCGTCCTTCTCTTCGCGACCCTGCTCCGGCTGTCGCTCAACGTTGCATCGACCCGCGTCGTGCTGGTGAACGGCCATACGGGAGAGGCCGCGGCTGGGCATGTCATCGAATCGTTCGGCAATTTTCTGATCGGCGGCAATTACGCCGTGGGCCTGTTCGTGTTCGGAATTCTCATGATCATCAACCTCGTGGTGATCACCAAGGGCGCTGGCCGCGTCTCCGAAGTTTCGGCGCGCTTCACCCTCGATGCCCTGCCCGGCAAGCAGATGGCGATCGACGCCGATCTCAACGCTGGCCTGCTCACCCCCGACGAAGCGAAAGTACGGCGCCAGGAAGTGGCGACCGAGGCCGACTTTTACGGATCGATGGACGGCGCTTCCAAGTTCGTGAAGGGCGACGCCGTTGCTGGCGTGCTGATCCTCGTCGTCAACATTCTCGGCGGCCTTATCCTCGGCACCATATCGCACGGCATGTCGATCGGACAGGCGGCGTCAACCTATGTGCTGCTCGCGATCGGCGATGCGCTGGTGGCACAGATCCCCGCGCTGTTGCTCTCAATCGCGGCCGCCGCAATCGTTACGCGCGTTTCTTCGCCTCACGATCTTTCAGGGCAAATCACCAGCCAATTCGGATCGAGCAAGGCATGGACCCCGGTTGCCGGCATCCTTGGGTTCCTCGGCATCCTGCCTGGAATGCCGCACTTCGTGATTCTTCCGGCTGCCGGCCTGGCCGCCTTCATCGCCTGGAAATTAAGGTCTGCCAAGCCACTGCCGATCGATCTCGAAGCACAGGCCAAGGTAGAAGCGGATAATCCTCCGCCCGCAACCATTGATTGGAACGAGGTGAGCGATGGCGCGGCATTGAGCCTTGAGCTCGGCTACGGGCTGATCAGCCTGGTCGACGAACGCAAGGGTGCGCCGTTGATGGGGCGGATCACGGGCATCCGCCGCCAGCTTTCGCGTGAACTCGGCTTTGTCGTTCCGCTTGTTCGCGTGCGCGACAATCTGGCGCTTGAGCCCAACAGCTATCGCATCAGCGTGGCCGGCGTTGTCATGGGCGAGGATCAATGCTGGCCGGACGACCTGCTTGCGCTGGATGGCGGCGATGTCGATCGGCCGATGAAAGGTCGCGAGATCAAGGATCCAAGCTTCGGTCTTCCAGCCGTCTGGATCGCTCCGGAACAGCGCTCGGAAGCCGTCGTGGCGGGCTATACCGTTGTCGACCCCGCAACCGTGATTGCAACCCATCTCAACCAGATCATTGCGGCAGCTGCCTCCGAATTGTTCGGCATGGATGAGGCGCAGAAGCTGCTCGACGCGCTCAAGGAGAACTCGCCGCAGCTCGTCGCAGGACTCACCCCTGCCCCGCTTTCGCTTTCCGCCATCGCTGCGCTGTGCCGGACGCTGTTGTCCGAAGGCGTACCGCTCAAGGACTTCCGCCGCATCGCGGAGGCGATGGTTGACGGAGCGCGAACCGAGAACGATCCCAATGCGCTGGTCGAGGCGGTGCGCCTCCGCATCGGCGCGCTGATCGTCCAGACTTTGGTGCCGGTGAAGATGCCGCTGCAGGTGATCACACTTGATGCCGGGCTCGAAGCGCTGCTCGCGCAAGCCGTTCGCACCGGTCCCAATGCGAGCCATCCGTTCGAGCCGGCGCTTGCCAGCCGGTTGGTCGATTCGATCGGCAATGCGGCCCAGCCGCTGCTGGCGCAGGCGGCGCGCTTTGCGATCGTGACTTCTCCGCTTGCCCGCCGCGCACTTGCGCGTCTGCTGCGGCCTCATCTGCCCGATGTGCCCGTGCTCTCTTTCCTCGAAATTCCTGATGGGAAACCTGTCGAGGTTTGCGCCATCGTCGGCAACAATGACGGCGTTCACGCCCCCCACAGCTTTGCGCCCCAGCCGGAGATGGTATCATGAGCGCGCACTTCGGTCGCTCCGCGCGAATCCTCAGCGTCACCAGCGGCAAAGGCGGCGTCGGCAAGACCAGCATCGCGGTCAATATCGCTGCCGCGTTGAGCCGCATCGGCCGGCGCACGCTGCTGGCCGATTGCGATCTCGGCATGGCCAACACCGCCATCCTACTGGGCCTCAATGCTCCCGTGACAATAGACGATGTCCTTGATGGCCGTTTGAGCGTCGACGAGGTCGTGACCGAGGTTGAGGAGGGTCTCTTCGTGCTCCCCGGCGGCAGCGGAACCGGCAATATTCCCGAATTTGGCTCGGACGCGCGGCAGCGGCTGGCACATGGCTTGCGCCCTTATTCCCGCATGACCGACTTCATCCTGATCGACACGCCGACCGGAGCCTCCGCCGCCGCCATGGAAATCACGGCCGCGGCTGACAGCGTACTGCTGGTGCTCTCCGGGGAGCCAACCGCATTCATGGATGCTTATGCAGCAGCCAAGATCCTTACCCTGGATCATGGCTGCAAGAATTTTCAGGTGATCGCGAATATGGTTACCGGCGAGGCCGCAGGGCGCGATCTGTTCGCGCGCTTTCACGAAGTGGTTTCCAAATTTCTGCCGGCGTCGGTCACGTTCCTCGGCAGCGTCCCCGCCGATCGGCACATGCGCGAGGCGGTGTTGCACAAGCGCTGTTGCGTGCTGGCCTATCCGCACAGCCAGGCTGCGATCGCGATCTCGCGGATTGCCGCCCGCATCAGCGATATGAAGATCTCGACCACGCCAGGCGGCAACCGTTTCCTGGGCCAGGAGGCGCTGCATGCCATTCGCTAATGCGGCCAATACCGCCGGCACCTATCAACGCCGGCCGCAGCGGAACGCCCCAGGCAGCCTGGCCGAGCAGCACATGCCGCTCGTGCGCAAGATTGCCTGGCACGTGCATGGCCGTGTCTCGTCCGCCGTGGAAATTGAAGATTTGGTCCAGATCGGCATGATCGCGCTCGTCGAAGCGGCCAATAATTTCGAGGACCGCGGCTACGCCTTCGCTACCTATGCGGCGATGCGGATCCGTGGCGCCATGATCGATCATCTCCGCCGCCACGCGGCCATTTGTCGTTCGGCTATGTCGAAGCGGCGCGAACTGGCAGGGATGCGTGAAAAGCTCTCCAACTTGCTTGGCCGTACGCCTGACGATGCCGAAATGGCCAGCGCGATGAGCATGGATGCCGGCTCTTATCGCCAGCTCGTCGACAGCAGCATGGCGATCGTTCATGAATCGATCGACGAGGTTTATTCCGATCATTCGTTGTGGTTTGCCGACGTCGAAGATCGCGCCGACGAAACCCTCGAGCGTGAGGCTTTACGCGAAGCGCTGGCTTCGCGCATCGGCGAGCTTCCCGAGCGTGAAGCGATGGTTCTTCAACTTTACTTCGTCGAGGAAATGAACCTCGAGGAAATCGGCCAGACGCTCGGCATCGGCGCCGCGCGCGTCTGCCAGATCAAGAAGTCGGCGCTGGACCGGCTGCGCAAGTCGCTCGCCGACTGGCACTGATTCAAGTCTAACTTAATTCATCCCGGAACATTCGACCTTCCCGGACCTCAACCGGGCGCGAAAGCTATCGCGCGTCGGTTGGCCGCGCCCGGGCGATCCCGAGCTTGTCCAGGCGGGCATCGATCTGTTCCACACGCCGGTACATGGTGGTGACGCGTTCGGCCAACTCGGCCTGTCCATCCCGCAGCAGGGTCAGCGTGCCGTTGGAGCCTCCTGGCTGATATTTGGCAAGTGCAAGCTGCAGACTGCTGATCGCGCCGCGTACTTCAGCGCCGGTCGCGGGCTTGCCGCTGTTGATCTGTTCGAGGCGCACCAGCGCGAGCTGTTCGCGGCTGCGCAGCGCATCGATTTCGTCGATCATCTGATCGAGGTGCCGTATCTTGCTTTGATGCTGCTGAACCTGCTCCAGGACCAATCTCGTTTCGGCGACGGTGCGGCTTGCGACCAGCAGGCCAACCACCGAAAGGCCGCTGGCAAACACCGCCATCGAAACCGCGGCGAGCGGGATCAGGGGCCGAATGTTCCGCTTGGACTTGAGCGGAGCAGATGCCGCGGCCGGGGCGTCTTCGGCCGGCTTCGGGAGCGGAGCATTCACCTCGGCCGGAGGCGCTTTGGCGGCGACGGGCGCGGCCTTCCTCGCGGCGGGGGCGGGAGGCTCCGCTTGGGCCGCGGCGACAGCGACAGGAGGAGCGAGTGGTTCGGCTTCTTCCAAACTCTCCGCAAGGACCGCAGCCGGCGTGACTTCCACTGCCGCTGGAACTTCGATTGGCGTGAGCGCGGGAGCCGCCTCTTCGCCATCGTCGATCATCAGCAGCGGCGCCTTGTTGTCTCCGCCAATCTGTCCGTTGATGCCGTCCATCTTCGCTTCATCCTCTGTCAGTTCAAAAATAAGGCCCCTGGCGCGGGGGGTGTTTGCGCCAGGGGCCTCTGTTGCCCGGTAAAGGGGACCAATCCTTACCGGAGCAGGCTGAGCACGCCCTGCTGGCTCTGGTTCGCCTGAGCGAGCATTGCCGTTGCAGCCTGGCTCAGGATCTGAGCCTTGGCGAGCTTTGTCGTTTCCACCGAGAAGTCGGCATCTTCGATGCGCGACTGGGCTTCGGAGATGTTCGTGGAAGACGAGGTCAGCACGTTGACGCGAGTTTCGAGACGGTTCTGGACCGCACCGAGAGCGCCACGCTGAGCCGAAACCTTGTCCAGCGCCTTATCGATCTGAGCCAGAGCGCCACGAGCGCCCGCCACGGTCGTGATCGACATCGCGCCGCCCAGCAGATCGGAAGATCCGCCTTGCAGAGCCAGGCCGGCCTTCGTCAGCGAGGCCGAGCTGCCTTCGACGCGGATGTCCGCACCCGTGGTCGAAGCGAGCGTGACGCGGCCGCCGATGCGCAGGCCAGCAGCGAGCGAACCCGTGCCAGCTTCGCCGTCGAGCGAAGTCGCCGAGGTGAACATGCTGCCACCAGCGTCGGTGACGTTGATGTCCGAGCCGTCCGAAGCGGTCAGGATCAGGTTGCCCTGGTCGTCAGCGGTGGCGACAACGCTGCCGGGAGCGGCGGTGTTGATCGAGGTCACGACGTCGGAGAGCTTGGTTGCACCCGAAAGGTCGATCGTGACGCCGTTGATGACCGTGTCGGTCGAAGCCGGAGCGGTCGCGAAGTCGACGGCAACCTTGACGACCGTCTTCGCCGAGGCGAGGATACCGGTCTGCGCGGTCAGCTTGTTGATGGCAGCCGCCTTGGACGCCGCCGAAGCCGCGTCGGACTTGCCGACCAGAACGCCGTTGATCTTCAGGTCGTCGGTCGTTGACAGAGCAGTCGCTGACACCGCCGAACCGGAGAAGATCTTGCCGTCGCTGGTCTCGTTGAGGCCGAAAGCCTTGACGTCAGCGAGCGTACCGGCACCGCCGGCGTAGCCGTTGGCGGCATCGTTCGCCTGAACCTTGATGTCCGAGCCATCAACGCTGTTGAGGGCGACGAAACCGGCATAGGTGCCTGCCGTGAAGCCCGCCGAAGACGGCGACGTACCTGCGACAACGATGTTGGCGCCGGTGTCGTTCGACAGTGTGATCGTGCCATTATCGTTAAGCGTGGCGACCACGCCCGAGGCATCGCGGTTGATGTTCGCGACGAGATCGTTGACCGAACCGGCGGCACCGATGCTGTTACCGTTGATGGTCAGCGCACCGGCGACGAAAGTCGTGGCGTTGGGCTGCGCGCTGGTCAGCGTGTTGTAGGCGGTTGCCTTCACGTTGGTCTGCGCAGTGTTGGTGTTGATTGCCGTCGCCAGAGCAGCGGCGGTGTCAGCGGTGGCCGCCGAAGCGAAAGCCGCCTTGCCGTTGATGAGGACGTCGCCCACGGCGAGGGCCGAAACGGCGCCGACGCGGCCGGTGGTGAGCTGGCCCTGGACCGAATAGCCCTGAAGGCCGAGCGACTTGGCGTCGGCGGCGTTGATGCCGAAGCTCAGATTGTCGGACGCGCGGGTGCCGATCTGCAGGCTGACATTCTTGGAAGAACCGTCGAGCAGTTGAACGCCGTTGAAGGTCGTGCTCTTCGACACGCCATCGACTTCCTGAACGAGCTGAGAAAGCTCGGCCTGGAGAGCGGCGCGATCCGAAGCGCTGTTGGTGCCGTTGGCGGACTGGACCGCCAGTTCGCGCATGCGCTGCAGCATATTGCTGACCTCGCCGAGCGCGCCTTCCGCGGTCTGGGCGAGAGAGATGCCGTCATTGGCATTACGGATGGCAACGTTCATGCCGCTCACTTCCGCGCCCATACGGGTCGCGATCGCAAGACCGGCGGCGTCGTCCTTGGCGCTGTTGATGCGCTTGCCGGTCGATAACCTCTCCATCGCCGTCGACAGCTCCATGCTGGCCGACCGCGAACCGTTCTGGGCGCGCAACGCGCCGACGTTCGTATTGATGACAGTCACTGTGGGTTCCTTTCCCGCTCTAAATCGGGGCGACCTTTCGAAACCGTGATCGCCACAAGCGGGTTAACGGCGTGGACCTTCCGAGCTTTAGGAGCTTTTTTGCGGAGCTGACAAAAAGACCCCGGCGGCGGCTGGCCGGGCACGATTTACGATCCCGGCCCTCGCATATGCGACGCGCGCGCGATCACGCGGCGCGCGGTCGTTAAGCATTTATCATCTTTTGCCACATAGCTTATTCCTTGCCCGGGGAATTCCTCCGCGGGTGGGAAGGGACCACGGCAGCGATGCCGCTTCCCCGGGGGTAGCGATGAATGACGTTGGTTTGACCGAGTCGGCCGCCATGGCCTTACCGACGCTCAGTCGGTGGTTGACGGCAAGTGGCATAGCGTGCGTCGCTGCTGATCCACGGGATCCCGTGGGGCGCCATGCGGCGCGCATCCTGCATATCTCCGAACGGGTTTACGCCAACCACCGCGACATCGTCGTCGATTTTGCGGATGGAGCGCCCCGGCTCCTGCGCCCTGGCCGCGGCCAGCCTGCTGAAATCATATTCGGTGCCGACGACATGGCCTTCGGCCATGCGCTGATTGCCGAGCTGGTGCGCCCTGCCGGGCATCCGGCCTGCGGCGAGCCGGAGAGCGCAGCGTTGCTCGATCTGGCGGCGCGCGTGGCGCAGCATGACGCCACTGTGCTGATCCTCGGGGAAACCGGAACCGGCAAGGAAGGGATTGCCCGCTACATCCATGCGATGAGCCCGCGCGCGGGCAAGGAGTTCGTCGCGGTCAATTGCGCCGCGCTACCCGAATCCATGCTGGAAGCGATCCTGTTCGGGCATCAGAAGGGCAGCTTCACCGGCGCGGCCGGCGCAAGCGAAGGGCTTTTCCGCGCGGCCGACGGCGGCACCCTGCTACTGGACGAAGTTGCAGAAATACCGCTCGCCCTACAGGCCAAGCTGCTGCGCGCGTTGCAAGAGCGCGAGGTGCTTCCGATCGGCGCGACCCGCCCGGTATCGGTCGACGTGCATGTCATCGCCGCAGCCAACCGCGATCTTGCCACCGAGGTGGCGGAAGGCCGCTTCCGTGCCGACCTCTACTGGCGGCTTAACGTGCTCCCGCTCACCCTGGCGCCGCTGGGCAACCGCCGCCTCGACATTCGCGCGATCGCTGCTTCCATGCTGCTGCGTCACAGCCCGCTCGGGAAGGCCGTTCCCTGGCCGACCCCGAACGCGCTCGACCGGCTGATGACGCATGATTGGCCGGGCAACGCCCGCGAACTGGAGAATGTGATCCAGCGCGCGCTGCTGCTGCACCGGGGCGAGCGCATCGAAGCGGACGACCTTGCGATCGACCGCCGCCTTTCCGCCGACGCTCCCGCGCTCAGCGCCGTTCGCCTCGCCGATGCGTCCCGCCAGTCCGAAGCGGATGCGATCCGCGCCGCGCTCGAAGCGACCGGCGGCCACCGCCTGCGTGCCGCACAACGGCTCGGTATCAGCGAGCGGACGCTCCGCTACCGGCTGGCCGACATGCGCCAAGCGGCTGCGGCGTAGGGAGATCGGGCGATGAACACGATCAATCCTACCAGCCTCCTCGCGATGCGGGCTCAGATCCTGCAGCAGAACGCGGCCTTGCAGAAAGCGGCGGCGACGCCGACCCCCGGTGCCGATGCAATCGGCGGCGCGGGTGCAACCCAGGGCGCCGATTTCGGTACGGCCCTCAAAGGCGCGCTCAGCAAGGTCAACGACCAGCAAGCCACCGCCAACGCGATCTCGGAATCCTACGAACGTGGCGACACCACGGATATCGCGGCGGTAATGCTGGCGCGCCAGCAAGCCTCGATCAGCTTCCAGGCAACCCTTCAGGTCAGAAACAAGCTCCTTGCCGCCTACAAGGACATCATGAGCATGCCGGTGTAAACGATGAGCGAAGCTACTGTTCTTCCTGCTGAAACTTCACGCGCGCTGCCGGTCACGGTAGCGCGTCCGCCTGCGAGCTTTGCGCCGTTTCTGGAGCAGATCGCCCGCTTCACCAGCCAGCCGGCGGTGCTCAAGAGCGTGCCGTGGCTGATCATGCTCGGCCTGGTCGGCGTGGCCTGGGTGCTTTGGGGCGCGTTCGGCGATCCCGCGAACAAGCCGCTTTATCCGGGCATGCAGGACGGCGACAAGGCGGCCGTCGCGCAGGCATTGGACAGCGGCAACATCAAATATTCGATCGATCGCACGACCGGTGAGATCGCTGTCACCGACGCCGACTTTTATCGGGCGCGGATGCTGCTGGCGCAGCAGGGCCTTCCCAAAAGCGCGCCCGACGGCAACGCGGTGATGAGTTCGATCCCGATGGGCGCCAGCCGCGCCGTGGAAGGCGAACGCCTGCGCGCCGCGCAGGAAAGCGATCTCTCCCGCACGATCGAGCAAATCGATTCGGTTGCGCAGGCACGCGTTCATCTCGCGGTCGAGCAGCCAAGCGTTTTCCTGCGCGAATCGAGCAAGCCTTCGGCTTCAGTGATGCTGCGCCTGTATGCCGGCCGCCGTCTTTCGGACGCGCAGGTGCAGGCAGTCGTCCATCTCGTCGCGTCGTCGGTGGCCGGCCTGTCGCCGGATGACGTGTCGGTTGTCGACCAGAGCGGACGGCTGCTCTCGAACAGCGGCGGCGATGCCGCGAGCCGGGCAACCAACGCGCAGGTGGCGCTTCAGAACAAGGTCGAGCAGCAATTGAACGACTCGATCAATTCGCTGTTGACGCCACTTGTGGGCGCGGACAATTTCACCGCGCAGGTTCATGCCGATCTCAATTTCGCCGAGGTGCAGTCGACCCGCGAAAGCTTTCCCAAGGATACGGCTGTCGTCCAGCGCGAGGAAGGTGCCTGGACCGCTGACGGCGCCGGCACCGGCGGAACTGCGGGCGGCGTTCCAGGCACCTTGTCCAACCAACCGCCGCCGGCAGCACAGGTCGCCGCCGCGCCCAACGGCGCGGTTACGCCCACCGTCCCAGGCGCTCCGCAAGGCCAGACCGCACAGGGTGCGGCTGCTGGAAAGACATCGGAAAATTACAATCGCGAATATCAGCTCGATCATCAGGTGTCGGTGACGAGAGAGCCGGTCGGTTCGATCAAGCGGCTCACCGTCGCGGTTGCGATCAAGCAGGGCGGTGCCAAGCTGAAGCCGGCCGATCAAGCGCAGATCGAAAATCTGATCAAGGGCGCGGTGGGCTTCGATCAGACCCGTGGCGACGTGGTGGCCGTTAGTGTCCAGAAGTTCGCCCCCGTGCCAGAGGCTGAAAGCCCGCCTTTTTACGAAGCGCCCTGGCTCACGACGGTCGGCAAGAACATCGGCATGCTCGTGCTCGCAGCGCTACTGATCTTCGGGATCGGCAAGCCGTTGCTGGCCAAGCGCCCAACGCCTTCGGCTGCAACGGCCGCCCGGCGCAGTGAGATCGGCAACGAGATTGCGCAGGCGCTTTCGCAGCAGGCGCGGGCGGCACCCGGCGGCCATGTCACGCTCGACATGATCGAGGCGACGCCTGGTTATGCAAATCGCGCCGAGCTGATCCGCAACTTCGTTCGTCAGGATCCGGCCCGGGCCGCGCTCGTGGTGCGCGACCTGATCCGCAGCGATATGCCCGGCGGAGACGAAAAGAATGGCTGAGGGCGCTGAAGCATTTGCGTCAATACCACGCACGCCCAAGGGCAGCGAGGCAGCGGCGATATTGTTGATGCTGCTCGGCGAGGAAGAAGCCGCGCAGGTGCTGACGCGGCTTGATCCTGACGAGGTCCAGCATCTCGGCGGCGCGATGTTCAATGTGGCCGACGTCTCCGAAAACCAGGTCGACAGCGTGTTCAGCCTGTTCGTCGACCAGGCCCGCGCGCGCACCACGGTGGGCTTCGGCGCGGACGTACAGATCCGCGGCATGATGGAACGCGCCTTGGGTTCGGAGCGGGCCGAGACGGTGCTCGCCCGCATCACGCCGGTGACGCGGTCCAACGCGCTTGACGCGCTCAAATGGATGGAGCCGCGCACCATTGCAGGCATGATCGAGCCCGAACATCCACAGATTGCGGCAATCGTGCTCGCGCATCTCGATCCACCTGTCGCTGCCGATGTGCTGCAGCTTCTCGACGAATCGATCCAGGCCGATCTTGTCTACCGTGTCGCGACCCTCGGGCCGGTCACGTCCGAAGCGCTCGAGGATCTTGAGGCGCTGCTGCTCAAGCAGGCGGGTCGCGTCAACACCAGCACCTCGACCAAGCGCGGCGGCGCCTCCGAAGCCGCCAAGATCGTCAACAATGCCCGGACCAGCGCGGAGCAGCGGATCATCCGGGCGCTTGCCAAGCTCGACAAGGGGCTTGCGCGCACGATCGAGGACGAGATGTTCGTGTTCGACAATCTCATGTCGCTCGACGACAAGGGCCTCGGCACGCTCATGCGTTCGGTCGAAAACGATGTGCTGGTGGTCGCCCTAAAGGGCGCAGAGCCACGCCTGCGCGACAAGATCCTCGGCTGCATGTCGAGCCGCGCCGCGCAGTCGATCGTCGACGAAATGGCGGATCGTGGTCCGATCCGCCTCGCCGAAGTGCAGGACGCTCAGAAGGAAATTCTCGCCATTGCCCGCCGGCTTGCCAGCGAAGGCACCATAAATCTCGGCGGCAAGGACGACGATTATGTCTGAGCTATGGATCGGTGACGCGGCCGCTACCGCGACTCGCGTGCCACCATGGGTGCGGCAAGGCGACGTGCAGCAGTTCCGGCCATGGGCAATGGAAAGCGGCACGATGGTCAGCGCCGCCTCGCATCCCGATCATGACCCGATCCGCATCCATGATGCCGCCGATCTTCAGGCAGCCGCCTTTACGCAAGGCTTCGAGGAAGGCCGGCGCGCGGTCGAGGAAATGGTGGCGGAGGAGCGGACGGCAATCGCGCAACTGGCCGCGTCGCTCGAAGTGCTGAAGCCGCAGCCCTCGCAAGCGCTGGCAATGCTCCTGTCCGAAACGGTCGAGCGGCTGGTGCGCCAGATCATGGGGACCGTCGAAATCGACCGCGACACTTTGCTCGATCGCGCCCAGAAAGCGGCCGAGCTGATCGGGGAGGAAGCCGGGCCGATGCGCATGCGGCTGCATCCTGACGATCTGGAGCTGCTGTCCAATGCGTCCATCGACACCCCTCTGCTGGCCGACAACAGCCTGCTTCGCGGCACGATTCGCCTCGAAACGGATGAAGGCTGGATTGAGGACGGCCCCGAAGCGCGGCTCGAACGGCTGCGCGCCGCACTTGACCAGATGGGCCTCGAAGCACGACAGGAAGATGCCGCATGAGCGTGCTTACCGCCCAGGCTGAGAACATGCTGGGCCGGCTCGATCTGGGGGCGGTGGGGCCGCGCCATGTCGGCAAGCTTGCTGCGTTCGATGGACTGATGCTCGAAGCAACCGGCCTGAAGCTGCCGGTCGGTTCCTGCGCGCGCGTGATCGACGCCGAAGGTCATGCCGCGCGTGCCGAAGTGGTGGGTTTCCGGGGAAACCGCACACTGCTCATGGCGCTTGACCAGCATGGCAGCCATAGCTGCGGCGCGCGCGTTGAGCCGGACAGCGGCGGCGGCATCGCCAGCGTGGGCGATGCGTTGCTCGGGCGCGTGATCGATGCTTCGGGCAAGCCGCTCGACGGCCGCGGCCCGATCGCCGCCCACCAGCATTGGCCGCTCGCCGGGCGCCAGAGCAATCCGCTCGATCGTGCGCGCGTCACCCAACCGTTCGATATGGGCGTCCGCGCGGTCAACGCACTATTCACGGCCGGCGTGGGCCAGCGCATCGCAATCGTCGCGGGATCGGGCGTCGGCAAATCCGTGCTGATGGGCCAGATGATCGCCGGCGCCGAATGCGACGTCATCGTGGTGGGCCTGATCGGCGAGCGCAGCCGCGAAGTGACGGACTTTCTTGCGACCAAGCTGAGCGGGCCAGTGCGCAACAAGAGCGTGGTCGTTGCGGTGCCCGCAGACCATCCGCCGGTGCTCCGACTTCGTGCCGCCATGCGCGCCACTGCGATCGCCGAATATTTCCGTGCGCAGGGCAAGCGCGTGCTGCTGCTGATCGATAGCCTCACCCGAGTTGCCCATGCGCAGCGTGAGATCGGCCTTTCGCTGGGCGAACCGCCGACCATGAAGGGCTATCCGCCTTCTGCGCTCGGCCTGATCCCGCGCCTGGTCGAACGCGCTGGTGCCGACGGTCGCACCGGCGGCTCGGTCACCGCACTCTACACTGTGCTTGCCGATGGCGATGACACGTCCGATCCCATCGTCGACGCCGCGCGCGCGATCGTCGATGGCCATCTGGTGCTCTCGCGCAGCCTGGCGGAGCAGGGCGTGTTCCCTGCGATCGATATCGGCAAATCGCTGAGCCGCGTGATGTCGGACATCGTGCGGCCCGAGCACGCCGCCGCCGCGACCAACCTCAAGCGGCTCTGGTCGGTCCATGACGAAAATCGCGACCTGATTCTAATGGGTGCCTATCGCGAAGGCAGCGATCCGCTGCTCGATCAGGCGATCCGCCGCCATCCGGAAATGCTCGACTTCCTGAAGCAGGGCCAGAAGGAGCGCATTGATTATCATGCTTCCGTCGCCTGCCTCATCGGACTGTTCGGATGATCAAGCAGAAGGCAACCAAGCGAGCGCGCGTGGCCCGCGTTCGCCGGATCCAGCATACACAGGCGGCAGCCACGGCGGCGCATGCCGAAAATCAGGCGGCGACGCTTGAAACCAGCGCGCGCCGGCTTGCCCAGCTTCGTTTCAGCCTTCGGCTCAGCGAAGGGCTCAGCAACGGCGCCGCGATCGCCAATCTCGGCGAGCTGGCGATGCGGCTCGATGACGCGCGCCACGGCCTGACCGACGCCATCGCGAGTGCACGCGCCAATGCCGATCACAAGGCCGACTTGCGGCTCGACGCACGCCGCCGCCAGGAAAGCGCCAACAAACTTGAGGAGCGCGCCGCAGCCGCACTCGCCGAATTCCTGGAGAACAACGCGCTATCAACTCCGCGTCGCAAGAAGCGGCCGATCCTAGGAGAAGTGAGATGAACGTCTCCCCTTCCGCCCCCTCCACCATCCACGCCCATGGCGCCCATGCTTCGGGGGGCAAGACCGGCGATCCGCTGGCCGATTTCATGGCGCTGCTCGGGCAGCTCGGTATCGCGACCGATGATGGCGCACCAACGACCGACGCCCCCACCCTTTCCGGCGCCACGCAGGACGTTACTGCCAAGATGCTGGCCAAGCTCGGCAAGAAAGTGGCTGACGACAAGAAACCGTTGGTGGCCGGCGATATCCCAGTCGAAGCCGTTGCCGACGATCAAACTGACGATTCGAAGAAAAGCGATGATGATCCGCTGGCCAAGCTCGACGCGCTGCTGGCGAATCTTGATCAGGGCATGAGCCCTGACAAGCTGGATCCGGCGGCCCTGCTGAGCGCAGTGCGCGCCATTGCGGCAGCTTCTACAACCCAGCCAACCAAAGCGGCTGAGAGCACTGCCGATGCGCTGTTGTCTCCTGCGGCTGTAGCGTCGCCAGCGGTTACATCGTCTCCAGCGACGCCGACGCCGGCAACCAAGTCCGCAACGAATATCGCTGCGTTGCTTGCACAGGCAAACCCGGAGAAGACCGCCGAGCAGCCGACGCCGGGCCAGGTCCAGTCGGCATTTGTTCACCTTGAGAAGCTGATCGCTGCCACCACCGACGAAGGCAAAGCCGGACCAAGATCGGAAGACCGGACAGGCGGAAATGATCTCCCAAAGACGCTGGATGCGACGCCCGAAACGGGCAAAGCCGCGACCAAGCTTACTGAGCTGCTCGCGCGGTTGACGACATCGGCAAAGCCAGGGGCGGCCCCTCAGCAGCAGCAGCTCCCCCAGCAAGCTGCAAATCCGACGCGACCCCAGCCCGGTCCTCAGCTCGCTGCGCTTGCTCAAGCACTTGAAGCCAAGGATGATCGCAAGACGAATGCAGCCAGTTCGAAGCCAATGCCTGACCAGAGTTCGTCGGTGACCTCGCTTGCTAGCGCAGCCGCGGTCATGCCAACGGCCAATGTCCTGCCCGCCGCGCCAGCTGCGATCCAGCAGAGCGCGCCGGCGGAGATTGCGCCCCACCATCTCGATCTCGTCAAGGATAGCGAATGGCTGGACAGCCTGGCCAAGGACATCACCCGAGCCGCGCAGAGCGACACCCATCTGCGCTTCCAGCTCAATCCGGAGCATTTAGGAAGCCTAAAGGTCGAGGTGCTAAATGGCGCCAACGGGACCTCGGTCAAGCTGACCGCTGACACGGAGGCGGCGCGCGCCATTCTCGTGGATGCGCAACCGCGTCTCGTCGCCGAGGCAAGGGCACAAGGGCTTCGCATCAGCGAGGCTCAGGTGAACCTGAGTAGCCAGGGCGGCCAAGGTGGGCAGCGTCATACCGGTGAAGCATCACTGGTGGTTCGCACCAGTGCCGCTGCGGCGATTGCCGAGGTCGAACAGGATGCGCCGGGCAGCTCCGGCGAACGATACGCGTGAGAGCGGGGAATTGAACCATGAGTGAAGAAGCAGCTGCGCCGCCGCCCAAGAAGAAGAGCGGCATGAAGAAGATGCTGATCATTGGCGTGGGCGCGCTCGTTCTAATCGGCGGGGGCATCGGCGCCGGCCTCTATGCTGCAGGCGCCGGCCTCGTCGGCGGCCATGCCGGACCTGTCGAGGATCCGAACAAGCCTCGCTTGGTTCCTAAGGAAGGGGCTGAGGGCAAGGGCGCCAAAACCTATATGGAAGGCAAGGGCGACGGTACCGAAAAGTTCGACCGCACCAAATATCAGGCGAGCTATTATCCGATCACTGAAACCTTCACTTCGAATCTCCGCGATTCGGATGGATTCATGCAGCTCGGCATCGGCATCGCAACCTATTATGATCAGAAGGTGCTCGACCGGATGAAATCGGACGAGATGCCGATCCGCTCCGCAATTCTGATGACGCTCTCGAACCAGGACGCGTTCGTCGTCTCCACGCCTGACGGAAAAAAAGAGCTTCAGAAGCAACTTAAAGACGCCATTAACCAAGTTCTCATATCGAGGGAGGGGTTCGGAGGCGTCGACGACGTGTACTTTACGAGTTTCATCATTCAATGACGACCAAGGCGAGTTCTCTTTCAGGCGATGAAGTTGCCGCGCTGATGGCCGAGCTGGGCGATACCGGCCTGGGCATTGGCGAGGAGAACTCGTCCGAAGTCGTTCCCTTCGCGCTGGGCGTGGAGGATTGCCGGCCGACTCAACGCCTTGCCGGGCTGGAACGAATCAGCGAGCGGATGGCCCGATCGCTGCGCGGCGCGATGGAACCCTATTCCCGCTGCAAGACGCAGGTGAATGCCGATGCGATCGAAAACCGCCGGTTCGAGGATTGGTGTGCCGACCAGCGCGATTTCACCAGCCTGAGTCTGTATCGCCTGCGCCCGCTCAAGGGCGGCATGATGATCGTCATCGAATCGGAGTTCATCACCAGCCTCGTCGACGCATTCTATGGCGGCCGCGGCCAGGTGCCCGCACACAAGAAAAGTGAATTTACGGTGAGCGAAGAGCGAATGCTCGCACGCCTTACCGACATGCTCGTCGGGCAGCTCAAAGATGCCTGGGTCGAAGTGATGAAGCTTGAGCCGGTACTGGTCTCGCGCGAGACCAATCCTGCTTACGCGACCGTGGCCAAGCCCCATGACACGGTGATCGTGCAACGCTTCACGCTGGTGCCCGCGCAAGGGCGGCCGGGGATGATCACCTTCATCTATCCCCAGGCGACGCTGCGGCCGATCGAGCCCCAGCTGTCCGCCAAAGTGCGCGACGACGCCGGCCCGGTTGACGCGGAATGGCGCCAGCGGCTCTTCTATGCGGTGGAGGACGTGCGCCTGCCCGTGCGCAGCGTCCTCGCCCGGCCCGAACTTACCATGGCGCAACTCATGTCGCTGAAGCCGGGGGATGTGATCCCGATCAATCTTGCACCCAAGGTGCCGCTACTGGTCGGATCGAAACGTTTTGCAGAAGGCACGATCGGGGAGCAGGAGGGCCGCGCGGCCCTGCTTGTCGAAGCGGTCGGCAAAGGGGTTGAGAGATGAGCGATATGACTGAGGCACCTTTTGCTTCCGGGGACGATTTTGCCGGCCGCAACTATCGGCTGTTGTCGGACATCCCTGTCCGGCTCTCGGTCGAGGTCGGCTCGACCTCGCTCAAGCTGGCTGAACTGCTCAACCTCGCCGAAGGCAGCGTCGTGGAACTTGATCGCCAGGCAAACGAGCTGCTCGACATTCTCGTCAACGGCACGCTCGTCGCGAAAGGCGAGGTAGTGACAGTGAACGGACGATTTGGGATAAGGGTGGTCGACGTAGTTGCCACCGATGCGCGGATGACGGGGTTAGAGCGCCGCGCATGACCTCGGGCTGACACCCGATCGGGGCTGATCGGGGAATGCCTGTTTGAACCTGCTGCCATATTTCCTCCAATTGATTCTGATGCTTGCGCTGGTCCTGGGGCTGGCGGTGGGCTCGCTCTGGCTCTGGCGCAAGGTCCAGCCGGGCATGGGCACCGGAGGCCGTGAGCGGGCCATTCGCGTGGTCGATGCAATGCCGATCGGCGCCACCGGCCGGCTGGCGGTGGTCGAGTTCGCGGACAAGCGCCTGCTGATCGCGGTCTCGCGCGGCCGCATCGAGCTGATCGCCGAAGCGCCCGTGCCAACCTTCACCATTCCCGATCAAGATGGCTGAAGTGATCCTTTCGGGTAGCGCCGTCCCCTTGAAGGCGGGCATGCAATTCCGGCGCCGGACTCTCTGGATCCTGGCGTTCGTGGGGATGGCGCTGCTCCTGTGCTTCCTGGCTGCCCCTGCATTCGCGCAGGCCGCTGCACCGCCGACCGGCGGCCTCAATCGCGCGTTGAACGCGATCTCGGGCGATGGCCGGCCGCTGTCGCTCAGCCTTCAGATCCTGCTGCTGATGAGCCTGCTGACGGTGCTGCCGTCGCTGATCCTGATGATGACCAGCTTCACCCGCATCATCATTGTGCTCTCGATCTTGCGGCAGGCGCTCGGCCTGCAGCAGACGCCGCCCAACCAGGTCCTGGTCGGCCTAGCCCTGTTCCTCTCGCTGTTCGTCATGCGGCCGGTTATCGATCAGATCAACCAGACCGCTTATCAACCCTATGGCCAGGGCACGATCAGCATCGAGGAGGCGATCACGCGCTCGGGCGCGGCTTTCCACAAGTTCATGGTCGCGCAAACCCGCCAGACCGATCTCAAACTGTTTGCCGACATAGCCAAGACGCCGGCATTTGCCCGGCCTGCGGATATCCCTTTCTCGATTCTTTTGCCCGCCTTCGTTACCAGCGAACTCAAGACCGCTTTTCAGATCGGCTTCCTCATCTTCCTCCCATTCCTCGTCATCGATCTGGTCGTCGCATCGACGCTGATGGCGCTGGGCATGATGATGCTATCTCCAACGATCGTTTCGATGCCGTTCAAGCTGCTGCTGTTCGTTCTGGTCGATGGCTGGGCCCTGACCATGGGCTCGCTTGCCGGGAGTTTCGCCAGTGGATAGCGCGCAAACCGCCGACTATTTCATCGGCGTCGCACAGCAGGCGCTATGGGTTTTGGCGCTCGCCTCCGCACCGATCCTGCTGCCGGCGCTGGTAGCCGGGCTGATCCTCGGCATGATCCAGGCTGCCACCTCCATCAACGAGCAGACCCTTTCTTTTGTCCCCAAGCTCATCGTCGTTGCAGCCGCGCTCGCACTGGCTGGCGGCACGATCATGATGATGCTGGCGGATTTCACCCGCGAAATGTTCGCCCGGATTCCCGATCTGCTCCGATGAACTCGCTTGGCGATCTCGTCGCGCTCGAATCGCAGCTCTGGCTTTGGATGATTGCGATGCTCCGGCCGGGCGCGGCGTTCATCGCCGCCCCGGTGTTCGGTTCACCGACCGTGCCGGTGCAGCTTCGGCTGGTGGTCTCGCTCGCCATCGGCATGCCGGCGCTGGATCTCGTTCCCTTCAGCATCCCCCCTGACGGGCTCGTCTCGTTTCAAGGCTTCGCATTGATCGCGGGCGAATTGCTGGTGGGCCTCGCGCTTGGCTTCTCGGTGCAGATCGGCTTCGCGGCCGCGTCCATCGCCGGGGAACTGATCGGCAATACCATGGGCCTCGGGTTCGCCAGCATGGTCGATCCGATGAGCGGCACCTCGACTTCGGCATTGTCGCAATTCCTCACCATCCTGGCGACCTTCCTGTTCCTTGCCTTGGGCGGGCATCTCATCCTCGCCTCGATCATCATTGACAGCTATAAGGTGCTGCCGCCCGGGCATGCCTGGCTCATGGCCGGCGCCGCGCACCGGATCGCGTTGTTCGGCGGCGATCTTTTCGCGGCGGGGCTGGCGATTGCGCTGCCGGTCGGTTTTTCGCTGGTGCTGGTACAGATCGTGATGGGCATGCTTTCGCGTTCCGCACCGGCGATGAACCTGTTTGCTGTCGGTCTGCCCGCAACGCTGATGGCCGGTCTGGTGCTGCTCGCGATCGCGGCACCTTCGATGGGTGACGGTATTACCGCGGCGATGCTGCGCTCGCTCGAACTCGCGCGCGATATCGCGCATGGCGCATCGGATTAGGACGCGAAGGCGATGGCAGAAGACGCCGACAGCGACCAGAAAACCGAACAGCCCACCGCCAAACGCCAGAGCGAGGCGACCAAGACCGGCGACGTTCTCCAATCGCGCGAGCTCGGCACGGCGTTGGTGGTAATGGTCGGCGCGGGATGGATCGCGCTGGCAGGCCCTTGGATGATGACATCGCTTCAGACCATGCTTCAGCATGCCCTGATGTTCGATTTCAGCGCGATAGAAAATTTCAAACCCGGCAAGGCGTTGGCCGATCGTATCGCAGAGGTGGCGGTTCCGCTGCTCAGCCTGTTCGGGCTGACGCTGCTTGCGGCCATCGGCGCGCCCGCCCTTTTGGGTTCGCTCGGCTTTCGCTGGGGTGCGATCGGCTTCAAGGCCGACAAGCTCAACCCGCTGCAGGGGATCAAGAAGATCTTCGGCGTGCAGGGATTGATCGAGCTCGGCAAGTCGATGGCCAAGGTGCTTCTGCTCGGCGCGGTCGGCATATGGGTGCTGATGCACCAGTCCGATGAATTGATGACGCTCGGGCGACAGCAGATCATTCCCGCGCTCGGGCAGCTCGGCTATGTGTTCGTCTTCTCTGTGCTGGTCATGGCCTTCGCGCTGGTGCTGATCGCCGGCATCGACGTCCCCGCACAGATCCTGCAGCGCGGCGCGCGCCTGCGCATGACGAAGCAGGAGGTGAAGGACGAGGCCAAGCAAACCGAGGGCTCGCCGGAAATGCGCGCCGCGATCCGCCGCCGCCAACAGGAGACAATCAAGGGATCGGCGCGCGGTGCGATTGCGGAAGCGACTGTGGTGCTCACCAACCCCACCCACTTCGCCGTGGCGTTGCGCTACCGGCCGGGCTTCGATGCTGCGCCGATCGTCGTAGCGCGGGGACGCGGGGCGACCGCCGAAGCGATCAAGGAACTGGCCGCGGAGCAGGACGTGCCGATGCTCCGCTATCCGGAACTCACCCGCGCAATCTATTATACCACACGCGCCGGGCAGATAATCCGCGAGGACCTGTACATCGCGGTGGCCACTGTGCTGGCGTTCGTCTTCAACATCGAGACGGCGCTGGCGGAAGGGGTCACGCAACCCACTGTCGATGTGCCACGCGACGTTCGCTTCGATGAGGATGGTCGAAAAGCCAATTGAGCTGCCCGATGAGGCCTGCGCGCGGCCGTGCAAATGGAATTCACCGCTAAATAATGTGCCGCCCCTGCCGTTACTCAGCCTGTACGGATGGGGGCCTTATCCATGGTGACTTCGGTTTCGAGCGGCATCGCCAATACCCTGGGGGTGGGCTCAGGCATCGACACGGCGTCGCTGATCGATCAGCTCGTGGCGGCGTCGCACGATCCCAAGGACGCCACGCTCAAGGCCAAGCAAGACCTCAACACCGCGCAGATTTCAGCAATCGGCCAGGCATCGTCGGCGATCAGCGGCTTTTCGAGCGCGCTTACCTCGCTGATCGGCGGAGGCACACTCTTCACCCAGCCGACCGTTTCCGACAGCAGCGTGCTTGCGGCAACGGCGGTACCGGGCGCACGCATCGGCACGCTGTCCACCCAGATCGAGGTAGACCAGCTCGCCCAAGCGCAGTCGCTGGTTTCGGCTAACCTGACGGACGTGAGCACAGCGGTCGGCAAGGGTACGCTGACGCTTACAACCGGCACAGGCAGCTTCCCGATCACGATCGACGATAGCAATAACAATCTGGTCGGCCTCGCCCGGGCGATCAACCTCACCGGTAGCGGCGTCACCGCGAGCATCGTTCAGGATGTGAATGGCGCGCGTCTCGTGCTGAAAGGCGGCACCGGTGCCCAACAGGCTTTCACGCTTGCCGTCGACCCGAGTGCCGAGGCAGGCTTGTCGCGCTTCGTCTATAATCCGAACATCTCAGGCGGAATGACCCGTGCGCAGCAGGCGCAGGATGCCTTGTTGAAGCTTGATGGCGTCAGCGTCTCTCGCTCGTCGAACAGCATTGGCGACCTGATCGACGGATTGAAGCTCGATCTGAAGGCAGCGAAGCCTGGCACGAGCATCGCGCTCGGCGCCAGCCGCCCCACGACTGCGCTCAAGCAGGCGGTCACAGATTTCGTCGACACCTATAACGCGCTGAAGTCCACCCTGGACGGGCTGACGCAGGCCGCTAGCGGTTCGACCGCCTCGGGGCCGCTGCATAGCGACACCGGCATCCGCACGCTTCGCCAGCAGCTCCAGCGGCTGACTTCAACCACGCTTGCCTCCGGCGGCACCTATTCCACCCTCGCCGAAATCGGCGTCGCCACACAGCGTGACGGCACCCTGACGGTCGACAGCGCCCAGCTCGATGCCGCATTGACCAATGACCCGGACTCGGTCGAAGCGCTGTTCAACCCGGGTCAGAGCAGCGACAACGCGCTCGTCAAGGTCGCCAGCAGCTATGGCCGCACCAAGCCGGGAACCTACAGCTTGGCTAATCTCGTCCCCGGCAATGGCGGCACCGCGGCGAGCGGCACCATCGCGGGTCAGGCGGGCATCGGATCGGGAACCCTGCTGATCGCTTCCCCCAGTTCGAGCGCGGCGGGACTCGTCGTCGAACCGCAGGGCAATGTCGCCAGCGCGACCGTGACCGTGGATCTCGGCCTGGGAGGCGCGCTCAAGGCGATCAGCGATCTGCTCACCTCCAGCACTGGCCCCTTCCAGAGCAGCACGGCGCGTCTCCAAGCGCAGGCGACCGAATATTCCAAGGATCGGACCAAGCTGGAAGATGACACGAGCCGATACAAGACGCAGCTCACCAACCAGTTCGCGGTAATGAACGGCCGGGTGAGCGCGATCAAGGCCACGCAAAGCTACCTTGAGCAGCAGGTCGCGCTGTGGACCAAGAGCAACAATTGATCCCGAACATCGAAGAACGGAAGGCCTGGACCATGTACAGAGCAGGAAACCATTTCGGCGGCGCGGGCGCGCGCTATCGGAACATTGAAAATCAAACCCGGGTTGAGGGCGCCTCGCCGCACAAGCTGATCGCCATCCTGTTCGAGGAACTGCTCCGTTCGGTCGATGCAACCAAGTTGGCGGTGGAACGGGGTGATCTTGCCCGCCAGGCCGACCGCCAAGCGCGCGCGCTTTCGATCCTGCAGGCGCTCGAAGGCAGCCTCGACATGGAGCGTGGAGGCGAGGTCGCAGCCAATCTCGCGTCGATCTACCGCCATGCCCGGAAACTGATCGCCGGGGGCACACGCGAGAAAAGGCCGGAGTTCATTGCGCGCGCGCATGACATCTTGGGAGACATTGCAGGAGCTTGGCAGAAAATCGGCTGACTCCATTTCCTTGCGGCTCTTCCTCCGGCGTACCATATCGAAAATCTGCCGTTCGGCCCCGGCTACCATGAGCAGCTGCATTCTTGCTATTGACGCATCGCAGCATCGCCTGCGACCAAGCAACCGTCTCAAATCGGTAGTGCCATGCGGATTGTGATCATCGACGATTCCGGTTTGCGCGCCACGGTCCTTGAAGAAGGGCTGCGCGAGGCAGGCTATGACGACATCCATGTCGTGCCGCCGCAAAGCGGTTTCGTCGCCCGACTCGAGCGGATGGCGCCCGACGTGGTGCTGATGGATCTTGGCAATCCAAGCCGCGATACCTTGGAGGAGATGCTCGCCGTCAGCCGCGCGCTTGCACGGCCAATCGCGATGTTCGTTGACCAATCGGACGAAGCGATGATCGGCGCCGCAATCGATGCCGGCATATCCGCCTATGTCGTGGACGGGCTTCGCAAGGAACGGGTGAAGCCGATCATCGATCTTGCCATACGTCGCTTCAATGCCTTCGCCAGAATGCAGACCGAGCTCGACGAGGCGAAAACCGCGCTTGCCGAGCGCAAGACCATCGATCGTGCCAAGGCCATTCTCATGAACAGCCGAAACCTGACGGAGGCAGATGCCTATGCTCTGTTGCGTAGCACGGCCATGAACCAGAATCGCCGCATCGTCGACGTTGCCGAGGCACTCATCACCGCAAGCAGCCTGCTGGGAGGAAAGGCATGACGCCGCTTTCAATCGCTTTTCTCCCGCTGACGGACAGCGCCGTTCTGATTGCGGCACGGGAGAAGGGCTTTACGGAAACGCAAGGGATCGATCTGACGCTGGTGCGCACCACATCGTGGGCAACGCTTCGCGACCGGCTGGTCTACCGCCAAGTAGAGGCTGCGCATATGCTGGCGCCGCTGGCGATCGCGGTGACGCTTGGCCTGAGCCAGCATCCGGCCAGGCTTGCCGCGCCGTTCAAGCTCAGCGTCAACGGCAACGCGCTGGCGATGTCGACGACGTTCGCGGCGGCGCTGGACCCCGATCCCGTTTCGCGGATCAACGATCCGCTGGCCGCGGCACATGATTTCGCCGCCGCCATTGGCCTGCATCATCGCAAACCGATCGTCGGCGTGGTCCACCGCTTCTCCAGCCACGCGCTGATGCTGCGTTACTGGCTTGCCTATGCCGGGATCGATCCTGATCGGGACCTTTCTCTCCGCGTCCTTCCGCCGTCGCTGATGACCGAGGCGCTCAGGGCAGGAGAGATCGACGGTTTCATCGCTGGCGAGCCGTGGAGCAGTGTCGCAGTTGCTGACGGGCTGGCCGAGATCGTCGCCGTCGGTACGCGCATCTGGCGGCGCGGAGTCGAAAAAGTGCTCGGGTTCCGCGCTGACTGGATGGAGGATAATCCCGAGCTCGTCGACCGGCTGCTGGTCGCGCTGTCTCAGGCAGCGGAATGGTGCGATGCCAATCGCGAAGAGCTCGCCGAAATCCTCGCGCGCCCCGAATATGTCGGCCAACCCGTCGAACGACTGATGCCGGCGCTCAGCGGCCGCCTCATTCTCCGCCCTGGCGATGCTGCTCTGGATTTTCCGGATTTCATGCTGTTTCATCGAGAGGCTACCGCATTCCCATGGCGCAGTCAGGCCTTGTGGATCTATTCCCAGCTCGTCCGGTGGGGCGAGGTCGAGCCAAGCGAAGCCGCCGAACGGGCTGCGGCCGATGTGTTCCGTTCGGACATCTATCGCCGTGCGCTTGCCGAAGCGGCGCAGCCGATGCCCGGCGCGAGCATGAAGCTCGAAGGCGCACTTTCCACGCCCACCGCGGTAGGGGCGCATCATGGTACACTGACGCTCGGACCTGACCACTTCTTCGACGACCGGATATTCGACCCGGGAGCGATCGACCGTTATCTGGCGAGTTTCAGCCAAAAATAGCTGCACCGCAATGAACGATGCTGCGGTTGCGAAAAAAGATGCTTGCAAAGATCGCGAATCGGCGGCAGGTTTGCTGCCGATGGGGTGAGGCTGCCCCAACATAAAGCCGGATGCCCAAAGAAGGGTCGGTCCGGCGTATCTTTAGACAGATCAGGCACAGGCGCCGCCGATGGGAAGCATATTCTCGTCGCGCGGCTTTTTTTCGTTTGGGGGAATTCGATGACGGACAGCCATGATGACGACCGCAACGCGACCGGCCTTAAGATGCCGGCGCTGAATCGTCGATCCTTCGTGCGGCTTGGCGGCGTGGCCGCCACGGGCGCGCTATTCGGCGCAATCAATACCGCTTTTCCTTCGGGAGCCTTTGCTGCTGGCGCCGGTCCGGAGGTGAAGGGTGCGAAGCTCGGCTTCATTGCGCTGACCGATTCCTCGCCCCTGATCATCGCCAAGGAACTTGGGCTCTTCGCCAAATATGGCATGCCCGATGTGCAGGTGCTGAAGCAGGCGAGCTGGGGCGCCACCCGCGACAATCTCGTGCTCGGATCAGCCGGCGGCGGCATCGATGGCGGGCATATCCTGACGCCAATGCCCTATTTCCTGACGCTCGGCACGATCAGCCAGGGCAAGCCGGTTCCGATGAACATCCTCGCGCGGCTCAACGTCAA
>Ga0207667_10000826_pt1 | contig 40030 bp, 30 predicted proteins | sample KBSCornC52_FD_184301 | JGI IMG/M metagenome (GOLD analysis project Ga0207667, IMG submission 184301) | Corn rhizosphere microbial communities from Kellogg Biological Station, Michigan, USA - KBS Corn C5-2 (SPAdes) (version 2) | ecosystem: Host-associated > Plants > Roots > Rhizosphere > Soil ...
CCATCGCCGACGGTTACGACGCCGAGCTGGACGAGCTGCGCCAGCTTTCCACGCACGCCGACCAGTACCTCGTGGAACTTGAAACTCGCGAACGCACCGCCACCGGCATCGCCACGCTCAAGGTCGGTTACAACCGCGTACACGGTTACTACATCGAATTCGGCAAGGCGCAGGCCGACAAGGCGCCCGCGCACTACACCCGCCGTCAGACCACCAAGAACACCGAGCGCTACATCACCGAGGAATTGAAGGCGTTCGAAGACAAGGTGCTGTCGGCGAAGGAACGCTCGCTGATGCGCGAGCGCGCGTTGTACGACGACGTGTTGGATTCGTTGATCGAAAAGCTCGCGCCGCTGAAACAAGCCGCGCAATCGCTCGCGGAACTCGACGTGCTGGCCGCACTGGCCGAGCGCGCCGACGCACTGAACTGGTCGCGCCCGCAACTGGTGGAGGAAGCCTGCATCGCCATCGAACGCGGCCGGCATCCGGTGGTGGAAGCCGTACGCAACGAACCATTCGAACCGAACGATCTGGTACTCGATGATTCACGCCGGATGCTGGTGATCACCGGTCCCAACATGGGCGGCAAGTCGACGTACATGCGTCAGAACGCACTGATCGTGCTCTTGGCACACATCGGCAGCTACGTGCCGGCGGCCAGCGCGACGATCGGTGCGATCGACCGCATCTTCACCCGCATCGGCGCCGGCGACGACCTCGCGCGCGGACAATCGACCTTCATGGTCGAGATGAGCGAGACCGCCAACATCCTGCACAACGCGACGGCCCGATCATTGGTGCTGATGGACGAAGTCGGGCGCGGCACCTCGACCTACGATGGCCTGGCGCTGGCGCGGGCGGCGGCGGTGCATCTCGCCACCGCGAATCGCGCGTTCACGCTGTTCGCCACGCACTATTTCGAGCTGACCGAACTCGCATCGCAGTTCGATGCCATCGCCAATGTTCACCTGGATGCGGTCGAATATCACGACGCGAGGCAGGGCGACCAATTGGTCTTCATGCACGCGGTAAAGGAAGGCCCCGCCAACCGCAGCTTCGGGTTGCAGGTGGCTGCGCTCGCCGGTTTGCCCAAAGCCGTGATCGCGGATGCCAAACAGACGCTGACGACACTCGAACGCGGTCAGCACGACACGGCCACGAAGCCGGCGCGCGCAGGCGGCTCCGCCTCTCCGCAGCCCGACCTGTTCACGCCCGCGCCTGCCGATCCGCAACTAACCAAGCTGGCCGATGCCGTGCGTGCGCTCGAACCGGATTCGCTCACCCCGCGGGAAGCACTGGAGGCGCTTTACCGGATGAGGGCGCTGATCGAATAACCGTCCGCGGCCCCGTCCGAAGGGCATCGCGTGCCGCGATCAAGCTTTGTCCACGTCCGGCGACGTTCCCGCCGCTTCCGCATCGTCCGGTGCCGGTGAACGATCCGGCGCGGCCGTCGACGTCACCGAAATCACGGCCGCTTGCGCAGCACGGCCGAGCGTGGGCCGCGCCACCATGCTGATGGCAGAACCGGACCACGCGCCGGCGACTGCGGATGGCCCGGCGTGCATCGGCGTGCCTGGTGCCCCCAGCGGCGTGTGTGGACGTGGATCGGCCAACGCACTTGATGCGACGTGGGCTGCGACCGCAGCCGCCGGCAAAGCGGCAAGATGCGCCGCGTCCGGCATCGCCACATCGGGGATCGCGTTCCATTCTTCCGGCGAGATGCCTTCGGGAATTGCATTCACCGGCATCGCTTCGACGCGCGCGGACACGCGTCCGGCCTGCACCAGCGAACGGATCGCGTGGAACACTTCCGCGCGCCCGAACGGCTTCTTGACGAAACCGTCGGCGCCGAAGCGCTGCACGTAGAACTGTTCGGTGGCCTGTTGATTGCCGCTCATCATGATGATCGGCGTGGTGCGTGTGGCGCCCTCGCGCCGCAGCGCCCGCAGCACCGCGAACCCGGACAGACCGGGCAGCACGATGTCCAGGAAGATCAGATCGGGAAGCTGCGATTGCGCCATCTCGATCGCGCTTTCACCGTCCGCGGCCTTCAGCACTTCGTAGCCATCCTGCATCAACATCTTGCCCAGCACCGCGCGAATGGTGGCGGAGTCATCCACCACCAGCACGCGCGCGCCGAGCGACGCGCGCAGGCGTTCGTCCTCGCGCCGCTCGGCCGGTGCCGTCGTCGGAGTCTTGAACCGCTTGAAAATGTCGAATACCGCCATCGTCGTCCCCGGTGGCCCGAGGCGCTAGTTTCGGGCCGGCGCGGTGCGGGCGCAAGCGCCGGGCGCCCAGGCCGTGACGAAGAGCTTGGCTTCGCGGCATCGGTCGCGCCGAACGATGCACCCGCGAACAGCCACGGTCGCCGGCAGGCGGTGAACTTCAGGACGCGTCGAAGTCGCCGAGCGCGCGGATCAACCGACGCGCACGTTTGTCCGGTCTTTTCGGTGGCGGCTGGTAACCGGCACGTTCCGCGCGGCGTTGCTGGCGCGCGCTTTCGCGTGCCGCGATCGAAACCTCGGACTCGCGATAAAGCGCCTGCGCCAGCGCGACCGAGCCGCGCTTGTGCGCGAGTCCGGCGACGGTGACTTCGAACGTGTCGTCGCCGCGCGCGATGCGCAATGCCTCGCCGATTTCCACGGTGTGCGAGGCCTTGCAGGCGGCACCGCCGATCGTCACCCGTCCGCGCTCGATCGCCTGTTTGGCCAGCACCCGGGTCTTGAAGAAACGCGCGGCCCAGAGCCAGGCATCGATTCGAACTTGATCATTTCCGGTCATCCGGTTGCCTCGCGCAAAAGCTAGAATGACGGCCGGCTCCCATGGAGACCTGCGATGAATATTTTCACCCAGCCTTGGCTGCTGCCGGTCATCTGCTTCGCCGGGGGGTACCTACTGGCGAGGGTGCTTTATCGTCGCGGGCAAACCGGGCCGACAGCTCCGCGAAGTGACATCAGCGACGCGGAGATCGAAGTCGAACTGCGCATGGGCCACAAGGTCGAAGCCATCAAACTGTGCCGGCAAAAATACGGCTACGACCTGAAAACCGCCGTGGATGAAATCCACGCCCGATCAGCGAAACTAGGGCTCCGCCCCTGACGGCGATCATGTGCCGAGCAGGGCTCGATTCATCCGTTGCACGAACGCCGCCGGATCGGGCAACTGCGCACCGGCGGTGATCTCGGCCTGTTCAAGCAACAGCAGCGCCAGGTCCTTCGCTTTCGCCTCGTCGGCTTCCGCTTCCACGCGCTTCACCAGCGCGTGCGCGGGATTGATTTCCAGCGTGGGTTTGGAATCCGGCACTTCCTGCCCCGCTTCGCGCAGCAGACGTGCAAGGTGCGGCGCGAGCTCGTAATCGGATAGCGCCAGGCACGACGGTGAATCGGTGAGCCGCGCGGAAACGCGCACGTCGCCGACGCGATCGCCCAAGAGATCCTTCAGCTTCTTCATCAGCGGCTCGGCTTCCTTCGCCGCCGCTTCCTGTTTTTGCTTGTCGGTTTCGTCCAGTGGCAACTCGCCCTTGGCGACGTTGCGGAACGATTTACCCTCGTACTCGCCGAACTGGCCCATGATCCATTCGTCCACGCGATCGAACATCAGCAGCACCTCGATGCCCTTGGCCCTGAACGCTTCGAGCTGCGGACTGCCTGCCGCCGCCTTGTAGCTGTCTGCGGTGACGAACCAGATCGCCTCCTGACCGGGCAGCATCCTGAAGAGGTAGTCGTCGAGCGAAACGTTCTGCTCGGCGCCCTCGCCTTTCGTCGATGCAAAGCGCAGCAATTTCGCGATGCGCTCGCGATTCGATGGATCCTCGACGATGCCTTCCTTCAGCGTGTTGCCGAAGGCCTTGCGGAAGGTTTCGAATTTTTCGGGTTCATCCTTCGCCAGCTTCTCGATCAGGTCCAGCCCGCGCTTGACGCAGGACGCCTTGATCCGCTCGATCTGGCGGTTGTGCTGCAGGATCTCGCGGCTGACGTTGAGCGGCAGGTCATCGGCATCGACCACGCCGCGCACGAAGCGCAGGTAATTCGGCAGCAATTCCTCGGCCGCGTCCATGATGAAGACGCGTTTGATGTACAGCTTGACGCCCTTGCGTTCGTCACGCCCGCCCATCATCAGATCGAACGGCGGCTGCGCGGGAATGTAGAGCAACGTGGTGAAACGCTGGCTGCCTTCGACGCGATTGTGACTCCACGCCAGTGGATCGTTGAAGTCGTGGCCCAGCGATTTGTAGAACGCCTTGTATTCGTCGTCGCTGATGTCCGCCTTGTTCTTCGCCCACAACGCCGAGGCGTCGTTGACAGTTTCCCACTCGTCGGTGGGTTTGCCATCCTTGTATTTCTTCATCCGGATCGGAAACGCGACGTGGTCGGAATATTTCCGGATCAGTTCCCGCAACTTCCAGTGGTCGAGGAATTCGGATTCGTCATCCTTGAGATGCAGGATCACGGCCGTGCCACGTGCGGTGATTTCCTCGGCGGCGAGCGAATACTCGCCCTTGCCATCGCTTTCCCAGCGCACGCCCTCCGCAGTCGCGGCATCCGCGCGGCGCGTCAGCACCGTCACCTTGTCCGCTACCACGAACGCGGAATAAAAACCCACGCCGAACTGGCCGATCAGGCGCGCGTCGGCCTGCTGCTCGCCGGACAGCGATTCGAGAAACCGCCGCGTGCCGGAACTCGCGATCGAGCCGAGATTGGCGACCACTTCGTCACGGCGCATGCCGATGCCGTTGTCGCGCACGGTAATGGTTTTAGCATCCTTGTCGTATTCGACATCGATGTGCAATTCGCCGTCTTCGCCCAGTAATCCGGGGTTGCCGATGCCTTCGAAGCGCAACTTGTCGCAGGCGTCCGATGCATTGGATACCAGTTCGCGCAGGAAGATCTCCTTGTGCGAATACAGCGAATGGGTGACGAGGCGCAGCACTTGCGCGACTTCGGCTTCGAACGGGCGGGTTTCGGCAACGTTGCTCATGACGACATTCCATGAAGGGAGAACACACAAATCCGGCCGAACGCACGGCTACGAGAATCCAGGACTTTCGTCATTCCGGGTCGTCCGCGCTGTCAACGGGCGGAACCCGGAATCCAGCGCCTTCGCTCCCGGCCCCAAAAGCCGCCGGGTTCCGGGTTCCATCGCCGATGCAGCCGGCGATGGCCTCGGAATGACGAAAAACGAGAGTCGGCGAATCGGACCAATCACGCCCGAATTGGTGATGCGCAGGCGTTTTCTCAAGCCGTCGCGCGGCCCATCCGGATAATCCAGCGGTAAAGCAGGACCACCAATGCCGCGAACACGACACCGCCGAGGATGATCGAGGGCGTCTCGAATTCCGCGCCCACCAGCGCAATCGGCCCCTGCTTGCCGCTCAGCCCGACAATGGCGGCGAAGATCACCGCCAGCAGGCTTTCGCCCACGATCAGGCCGGAAGCCAGCAGCACGCCGAGCTGCTTGGTCGACTCGGTACCAGGGTGGCGGTCGGCGCGACGATCGAACCACGCGCCCACCAGCGCGCCCACGACCACCATCAGCGTGGTCGAGGTCGGCAGGTAAATGCCAAGACCCACCGCGAGCGGGGGTAGCCGCGGCCCGTGTTTTTTCTTGGAGAGCCCCAACAACTCGTCGAGCATGATGATGACCACGCCGATACCGGCGCCGAGCCCGATCATGTCCCAAGGCACGTCGCCGGTGATCACGCCCTTGGCCAATGCGGAGATCAGGCCCGCCTGTGGCGCGGGCAACGCGATCGCCGGATCGGCGCCCGGCGCACCCAGGAAGCCGTAAGTGCTTTGCAGGAGATCCAGCACCGGCGGGATCACCACGGCCCCGGCCAGCACGCCGATCACCAGCGCCCATTGCTGCATTGAGGGTGTGGCGTCCACCAGCTGCCCGGTCTTCAGATCCTGCAGGTTGTTGTTGGCGATCGACGCCACCGCGAACACGATGGCCGTGATGAATAGCGCAAAGCCGACCAACGCCTTGTCGGCGCCCGGCGGCAGGAAAGGCTTGATGCCGACGACCAGCAGCAGCGCCGCGATCACCACCACCAGAATTCCCACGCCCGAGAGCGGGCTGTTGGACGATCCGATCAGACCAGCCATGTAACCGCACACGGCCGACACCAGGAAGCTCAGCAGGATCACGAACACCACGCCGCCAATCACCAACGCCCAGGTCGCCTCGCCCAGCCCGTTGGTGACGCTGAAGTGCCACAGCAAGTAGGCGATCGGGATCATGCAGATCAGCGAAACCAGGCCGACCATGCCGATCGGCATGTCGTGTTCGGTGCGCGGCAATTCGTGCAAGGTGCCGGCCTTGCGCGCGCGCGACGCGCGGAATGCACCGGCGAGCCCGCTGGCCAGCGGCTTTACCAGTTTCGCCAGCGTCCAGATCGCGGCCACACCGATGGCGCCGGCACCAATGAAGCGCACGTAATGGCTCCAGCCGGCCTGCGCGACTTCCGCGGCCGGACCGGCGGCCCAATGCAGATGCGTGAAGTACGGCACCGCCCACGCCCAGCCGATCGCGGCGCCCACCAGCATCGCCACGCCCACCCACAAGCCGACCAGATGGCCGATCGCGAACAATGCGAATGAGAGGCCGAAATCGAAGCCGCTGGCGCCACCGCGTTCGCCGCCGACCCGGAAATAATCGGTGACGGCGGCGGCGAAGACCCGGGTCTGCACGATGACGTAGAAGATCGCCGAAACGATCGCGCCCCAAAGCACCGCCTTCAGACCGGCAGCACTCGCCTGCGCAGCCGCCGTGGGGGCGAGCGCGTCGGTCCTGTGCGCACCGCCCGCGGCGGGCACCGATTCCACCTCGGCCATGCGGCCGATCTGCTCGTCCGACCCGCTGCCGACCTTCAGCACCTCGGCACAGGCGACACCTTCCGGGTACGGCAGATCCGAATCGGTCACCAGCGCGCGCCGCAAGGGGATGGTGTACATCACGCCCAGGATGCCGCCGGTCGCGCAGATGCCGGCGGAAATCCAGAACGGGAATCCGCTCCAGTATCCGACGATCACCAGGCCCGGCAACACGAAGATGATCGAAGACAGCGTGCCAGCGGCCGAGGCCACCGTCTGCACGATGTTGTTTTCCTGGATCGTGGCATCGCGCATGGCCTTCAGGATCGCCATCGAGATCACCGCGGCAGGAATCGACGTCGAGAAGGTCAGGCCGGCCTTCAGTCCGAAATAGACGTTGGCGGCCGTGAAAACGATGGTGATGACGATGCCGATGATGACGCCCCGGATCGTCAACTCGCGACGCGATGGTGTTGCGGTGGTTGCGCTCATCGGTTTCCCCGTCTTTGGACCCAGCTGCCGCATACTAGCCGCGGCGCACCATCAGTCAAAGGAGCACGCTTGCCGTACCGCGGAAGATTCGCGCCCTCGCCCACCGGCGAACTGCATTTCGGCTCGCTGGTGGCGGCGCTGGCGAGCTGGCTGCGCGCGAGGGGGCAGCGCGGCCAGTGGCTGCTTCGGATCGAGGACATCGACCCGCCGCGCGAAGTGGCGGGTTCCACGCACGCGATTCTCGCCGTGCTGGCACAACTCGGATTGATCGCGGACGAACCACCACTGTTCCAGTCGCAACGCAGTGCGGCCTATGCGGAGGCGCTGCAAGCCTTGCGTGTGGAAGGTCATGCCTTCCCGTGCTGGTGCAGCCGCGTCGACCTCGAAAACGCGGGCGCCCTCCACCGCGACGGCCGCTGCATCATTCCGCCCCGCGACGACCGCGGGCCGGCCTGGCGATTGCGTGCGCCCGATCACGTCATCGCCTTCGAGGACGGCTTGCAGGGCCCGCAGGTACAGAACGTGCGCGAGGCGGTCGGCGACTTCGTGCTGAAGCGCGCCGACGGATTGTGGAGCTATCAGCTCGCCTGCGTGGTGGACGATGCGCACCAGCGGATCAGCGAAGTCGTGCGCGGCTGTGACCTGCTCGACTCCACCGCGCGTCAGATCCTGCTGCAGCGTCTGCTCGGGCTTCCAACACCCGCCTATTTGCATCTGCCGCTGGCGCTTGATGTGGAAGGCCGCAAGCTCTCGAAATCCAGCGATGCGCCACCCGTGGACTTGCGCGAAGCGCGCACGACGCTGGCGCGCGCGCTTCGCTTTCTCGCCCAGGACATTAGGGAAGCCGCCGACCCGGCGGCGATGTTGCACGCCGCCGCGGAGCAATTCGACCTTGACCGATTGCGGAGTCTGACGGCGCGCGTCGCGGAGTGAGGCAAGTCTTGACGCGTCAAGGCCGGCGGATTGCAGCCTGCCCTACCGGACGCCGGCAGCGAAGCGTTAGGATGACCGCACCATCACCCGAAGGAGGCGTCATGAGCGCACGCGTGGCACTGGTAACGGGGGGTACCGGCGGCATCGGTACCGCTATCGTCCATCGATTGGCGAAGATGGGTCACAAGGTCGCGACCAACTATCGCAACGAGGAAAAAACCAGGACCTGGCGCGACAGGCTGGCCGGCGAAGGCATCGACGTACTCACGGTGAAGGGCGACATTGCCGACCCCGAATCGTGCGAGCAGATGGTGCGTGCCATCGAGGAACAGGCCGGTCCCATCGACATCCTGGTCAACAACGCCGGCATCACCCGCGACACCACCTTCCACAAGATGTCCTACCAGCAGTGGATGGACGTGGTGAACACCAACTTGAATGGCTGCTTCAACGTCACGCGCCCGGTGATCGAGGGCATGCGCGCGCGCAAGTGGGGGCGCATCGTCCAGATCAGCTCGATCAACGGTCAGAAAGGCCAATACGGACAGGCCAACTACGCCGCGTCCAAGGCCGGCATGCACGGCTTCACCATTTCGCTGGCGCAGGAGAACGCGAAATTCGGCATTACCGTCAACACCGTGTCGCCTGGCTATATCGGCACCGACATGGTGATGGCGGTGCCCGAAGATGTCCGCGCCAAGATCGTCGCGCAGATTCCGGTCGGGCGGCTGGGGGAGCCGGATGAAATCGCCTACGCCGTCGCGTTCTTCCTCGACGAGAAGGCCGCGTGGGTCACCGGCGCGAACCTCGCGATCAACGGCGGCCACTACATGGGCTGGTGATTGGCGCAGGCGATTCGCAGCAGCATCCACAGTGATCGCGATATTCGTTCGGGCCGTCGCGGGCGGCCGAATCGCGTGTGCAGCGCCTGCCCCGGCTTGCCCGCAATGGCCGGGCTCGCACTCGCGCAGCTACCGAGCCGCGCCATCCAAATGTGAACAAAGCTTGCGCTGCCAGGAGTGTGACGGACGTCCAGACTGCAATGTGTCGCGCCTTGTACAAAGGGCGCGTGTGGGAGGGAACCATTGTCGATATCCCAAGGAGGGAGAGGCAAATGGCACCCGTGCCGTTTCTGATTGCATTTGCAGTTGCCGGGGGACACGTCACGTTCGGTGGCGCCGTCGCAACCCCGACCGCCGCCACCGTGCCGGTGGTCACCCAGCCTTCCATCCGATCCACGGCGCCTGCCACCGCGCAAATCGGACGGTTCGACGATCCGCCGCGCGTGGTCAGCATCCAGCCGCTGAACAGCGCGGAGAACCGCAGCGAAATCGTGGTGAAGTATCTCTGACGGGAAATCGTCATGCGACCGGGGACCTTGCGCCCCGGTCGTGTGATGTAGCGCAGCGGAAGTCGCCTGCCGAGCCTGGCGGTTTCGATCGCATCGCGATTCGCCGGCGTCCGTGGGGGCGGGTCCGACCATCAATCAACCGGTTGCGAATTCCCGCGCGGTGACGTGCATTGATGGTGAAGCCGCGAACGACGAATGCGCTCGCGACTGGCGGCGGCTCGTCGCAGCGCGCACCTCGACCGAACGTCAGAGCCGCTGCGGCGCCGTTTCGATCTTGGCCTTGCTTCGCAGCACGTCCAGGAACGCCTCGATATCGGCAGCGCCGTAGGCGCGCGCCATCTGCTCACGCAGGAAACCCTGCGCTTCGGCGGGCACCTTGGATGAGTCGCCGGGCTTGACCGCACCCAGCACGACCAGCGCGTAGCGGCCCTTTTCCATCGGCACCAGCGCGCGCGTATCGGCGCCCTTGGCGGGTTGGGCCATCTCGAACACGGCTTTCAACAGATCCGGATCGAGATCGGTGGCATTGCGCATCACGCCGGTTTTCTGCTGCACGGCCTGGCCCGCAGCTTGCGTCAGCGCATCCAGCTTCTCGCCGCCCTGCAGTTTGGCGAATGCCGCATCGGCGATTTTTTTGGCGGACGCGCCCACCCGCTGCTGGACCACGGCCTGCTTGATGGTGTCGCTCACTTCCGCCAGCGGCTTGACCGCCGCCGGCACGTGCTTGGCGACGTGGATCACGACCATGTGGTCATTGCCGAGGTCGATCGGATCCGACGTATTGTTCTGCACCAGTACCAGATCGGAGAACGCCGCTTTCACCACCTTGGGATCGGCAGCCAACCCGGTCTTGGCGCCATTGCGGTCGAACAGCGGCGTGGTCTGGATGGTCAGCCCAAGTTTTTCCGCCGCCGGCTTCAATGACGTCGGGTCGTTGTAGATCATGTCGGTGAGTTTGCTGCCGATATCGCGATAGTTGTCCTGGCGCGCATCCTTGGTCGCCTCCTGCACCAACTGATCGCGCACCTGCGCGAAAGTTTCGGTGTGGCCCTCGCGCATGTCGCGCACATCGATGATGTGGTAACCGTCCGAGGTCAGCACCGGATCGGAAATCTCGCCCTTCTTCATTTTGTCGAGCGCGGCCTGGAACTCGGGGCCCGCATCGCCTTTCGACAACCAACCGAGATCGCCGCCCTGGCGCTTGGAACCCAAATCATCGGAGTACGCTTCGGCGAGCTTGGCGAAATCCGCGCCAGGAGACTTGGCGAGCGCGTCGACTTTTTGCGCCTTGGCCAGCGCCGCCTGCTTCTCGGCGTCGGTCGGTTTGGCCGGCAGCTTGATAAGGATGTGCGAAACCTCCCACTGCGACGGACTGACGAAGCGCGATTTCTCCTTGTCGTAGCGCGCCTGCAAGGCCTTGTCGCTCAGGTCGGGCACGACTTTCATGGTGGCCGCGTCGAGATCGACGTAGTTCACCGACACCTCTTCGGGGGTCATGAAGTCTGTTCGGTGCTGCTTGTAGTAATCCGCGATCTGCGCGTCGGTGACCTGTTGCTCCTGTTCGGTCGGCGCGGGCGGCGTCAATTCGATGTAACTGAAATCGCGCGTCTGCAGTTGCAGGCGCAGGAAAGCTTCAGCCTCGGCCTTGGTGGCGAAGGCAGTGGCAACGATGGCCTGCGGCACCTGCTGGGTGGCGAGATCGGAACGAATTTCGTCCTGGAACTGCTGCACGGTCTTGCCCTGCTGCGCGAGCCAAGCGAGATACGTCGACGAATCGAACTTGCCGTTGACCTGAAAGACGGGGTACGACGCAATCTGGTCACGCACCAAGGCATCGGGCACCTTGACGCCGTACTCGTCATTCGCGTTGATCAGCAACTGCCGATTGATCACCCGCTTCAGCACGTCTTCCTTGAACGCCGGCTTCTCGAATTCGGACGGGTCCATGGTATTGCCGGGCTGGTTCAACTGCTGCTGGCGGGCGTTGTTCAAGGCAGTGGTGAAGTCCTGCTGCGAGATTTCGTGACCGTCGACCTTGGCCACCCACGTCGCGTTGCTCTGGCTGAAATAACCTTCGATGCCGAAGAACAGGAATGCGACGACCACCAGCACGCCGAATATCGCGATGACGATCCAGCTCTTGAACAGGTTGCGAATGGCTTGCAGCATGGTTTCCGCCGTGACGATGGCCCAATCAGCCGGGTATTGTAGGGCAAGGCGGCGCTCGCCGCGCCGCGATGATGATGGTGGGCGCTGAGGGTTTCGAACCCCCGACCCTCTCCGTGTAAAGGAGACGCTCTACCGCTGAGCTAAGCGCCCGTGTTGTTGTTCGGGACCGGGCATCCTGCCACGGCCCTCACGAAAACGGTCGCGGCCAAGCCGCGCCACGTTTTCCGCGTCAGCCGCAAAGCGGCTTCCGCGCGCGCCACATCCATGTGTCGCATTTCGATCGAGATTGAAGTTCAACGCACATCCGTGTGCCGCAATTCCCGCAAGATTGGAATGTAACGCGTTCGAGGCCGGGCATCCCGCCGCACCCGTCGCAAAAATCCCGCCCCCGAAAAGCTGCGGCCGACGCAGTGTGCGTCGGCCGCCAAATCCGTGTGCGACCGGCAGTGCCGGTCGCACCGGGAGCCTCAGTTCAGCGCGTCCTTCAGCGCCTTGCCGGCCTTGAATGCCGGCACCTTCGACGCCTTGATCTTGATGGTGGCGCCAGTGCGCGGATTGCGGCCGGTACGCGCGGCGCGCTTGCGTACCACGAAGGTACCGAACCCGACCAGCGACACGTCGTCGCCCTTCTTCAGTGCGCGCTTGATCTGGTCGGTGACGGCGTCGAGTGCACGGCCTGCATCGGCCTTGGACAGATCGGCGTGATCGGCGATTGCGTTGATCAACTCAGCTTTGTTCATGGAGACTCCCTCTTGGGTTTCGAGCAGCCCGTGGATTGTTCGGTGGAAGGACGTTTTCCCTGTGTCGCCAAGATCACGTCTGTCCGGTCGTGTTGCGATTCCCGTATCGATGCGCGGCATGAGCGTCTGCGTCGCACGGCCCGGCCTTTATACCAGCGCCCCACAAGGCCCGCAATAAAGGCAGGGCTTGAATTTCAGCGCATCGACCGTTCGAATGCAACCCGTGTACGTCGCCATCATGGGCCACGCAAAAACGCAAGTGCCGGACGGCGACGCGCCATGCATGGTGCGTGCCGCCGGTTCATCCGCGTGATCTTCAGTGCGTGCGCTTGGCCGCGTTGTCGTCGACCGGCTCGTGCGTGGTCTCGACCGGAAGCTCTTTCACCTCGGGCGTCGCCACTTCCGCGGGAAGCGGCGTCAGCGGATGCTCCAGCGCGATATCCAGCACCTGGTCGATCCAGCGTACGGGATGGATCGTCAACGCTTCGGTGATGTTCTTCGGAATCTCGGCGAGATCCTTCTTGTTCTCTTCCGGAATGATCACCGTGGTGATCCCGCCGCGATGCGCCGCCAGCAGTTTCTCCTTCAAGCCGCCGATCGGCAACACCCGCCCGCGCAGCGTGATTTCGCCGGTCATCGCGATTTCCGCGCGTACCGGATTCTTCGTCAGCGCCGATACCAATGCCGTGCACATGGCGATGCCCGCACTCGGCCCGTCCTTGGGCGTCGCGCCCTCCGGCACGTGCACGTGGATATCGTACTTGTCGTGGAAGTCCTGCTCGATGCCGAGCCGCTGGCTGCGCGCGCGCACTACCGACTGCGCGGCCTGGATCGATTCCTTCATCACGTCGCCCAACTGACCGGTGAGGATGAGCTTGCCCTTGCCCGGCACCACGGTGGCTTCGATGCTCAGCAGGTCGCCGCCCACCGACGTCCACGCAAGCCCGGTCACCAGGCCGACTTCGTTCTCCTGTTCCTTGCGGCCGAAGTCGTGGCGGCGCACGCCGAGGTAATTGTCGAGGTTCTTCGGTTCGACCTTGACCGCGGACGGTACACGCTTCTTCGTGGCGGGCTTGGCCCTGCCGGGCACGGCTTCCTTTTCCTTCGCGGGCGCCTTGCCGCCCTCTTTCATGGTCAATTCCTTGACCACCTTGCGGCAGATCTTGGCCAGTTCGCGCTCCAGGTTGCGCACGCCCGATTCGCGGGTGTAGTAGCGAATGATGTCGCGCAGCGCGCCTTCCGTGACCGCAAGCTCTTCATCATTCAAACCGGCCGCCTTCTTTTGCTTGGGCAGCAGATACTTGGTGGCGATCGCAGTCTTCTCGTCTTCGGTGTAACCGGGAATCCTGATCACTTCCATGCGATCCAGCAGCGGCGCCGGAATGTTCATGGAATTGGCCGTCGCGACCCACATCACCTCGGACAGGTCGAAATCGACCTCGAGGTAGTGGTCGTTGAAGGCGTGGTTCTGTTCCGGATCCAGCACTTCCAGCAGTGCCGCAGAGGGATCGCCGCGGAAGTCCATCGCCATCTTGTCGATTTCGTCCAGCATGAACATTGGGTTCTTGGTCCCGACCTTGGCCATGTTCTGGATGATCCGGCCCGGCAGCGAACCGATGTAGGTGCGGCGATGGCCACGAATTTCCGCCTCGTCGCGCACGCCGCCCAGGCTCTGGCGCACGAACTTGCGGTTCGTCGCGCGCGCGATCGAGTGGCCCAGCGAGGTCTTGCCGACACCCGGCGGCCCGACCAGGCACAGGATCGGGCCCTTGATCTTGTTCACGCGCTGCTGCACGGCCAGGTACTCGAGGATACGTTCCTTGACCTTCTCCAGCCCGTAGTGATCCTCGTCCAGCACCTGCTCGGCGATCCGCAGATCCTTGCGGACCTTGCTGTGCTTCTTCCACGGCACGGCCGTCAGCCAGTCGAGGTAGTTGCGTACCACCGTGGCCTCGGCCGACATCGGCGGCATCTGCTTCAACTTGTTGAACTCGGCCTTGGCCTTGGCGAGCACCGGCTTCGGCATGCCGGCGCCGTCGATCTTCTTGGCCAGCGCGTCGATCTCGTTGCCGCCCTCCTCGATGTCGCCCAGTTCCTTCTGGATCGCCTTCATCTGTTCGTTGAGGTAGTACTCGCGCTGGCTCTTCTCCATCTGGGTCTTGATGCGCCCGCGGATGCGCTTCTCGACCTGCTGCAGGTCCAGCTCGCTCTCGACCAGCCCGATCAGCATTTCGGTGCGCGCGCCGACCGCAAGCGTGTCCAGCACCTTCTGCTTGTCGGCGAGGCGCACGGAAAGATGCGCGGCGATCGAATCGGCCAGGCGCGACAAGTCATCGATGCCGGACAAACCGGTCAGGACTTCCGGCGGCAGCTTGCGGCTCTGGCGCACCAGTTGCTCGAACAGGCTTACCAGCATCCGCGCCGCGGTTTCGAGTTCCACGGTCGGGCGATCGAACAGCGGCTGCAGCGACACCGTATTGGCACGCAACATCCCCTCGCGCTCGAAGCAGCTTTGCAGCTGCGCGCGCGACTGGCCTTCGACCAGCACCTTCACGGTGCCGTCCGGCAGCTTCACCAGCTGCAGCAGGTTGCCGATGGTGCCGACCGTGTGCAGGTCGGCTTCGGACGGATCGTCGGTTTCGGGTTGTTTCTGCGCCAGCAGCAGGATGCGGCGATCGCCTTCCATTGCCGCTTCCAGCGCCTTCATCGATTTCTCGCGCCCGACGAAAAGCGGGATCACCATGTGCGGATACACCACCACGTCGCGCAGTGGCAGCACCGGCAGTTCGATGGTGGCGGTCACGGAAGATTCGTTGGTTTCGGTTGCCATGTCGGATTCAGGGTTCGCAGTGCTTCAAACCCGCGAATGCGGGCGTTCCCATGAGGATGGAGGCGGCACGGCGCCCGATCAAGCACCTGGTGCGCAGTTTCGCCGCCGGGAGCGCGCATGCGACGCGCAGCGCAATAAGCGACGTTGGGCTCCACTGCGTTCAGGCCAACCTGCCCTTGCCGTGTCGAAACAAAACGCGCGGGTTGGGCTTCTTCCGGGCAGAGCCCGGAAGAAGCCCGACAATACACGCTCGCTGCGCGGGCGGAAGCCGTTTGGTCAATCGCCCATCTGCTTCTGCAGGTGCTCGCGACGTTCCTGCGCATCGAGTGACAGGGTTGCGATCGGGCGGGCCTCGAGACGCTCCAAGCCGATCTCCTCGTCGGTTTCTTCGCAATAGCCGTAGCGGCCTTCCTCGATCTTGCGCAATGCCTTTTCGATCTTCGAAATCAGCTTGCGATAGCGATCGCGGGTACGAAGCTCCAACGAATTCTCGGTTTCGCGGGTGGCGCGCTCGGCGTCGTCGCCCACATCGCGCACTTCCTCGCGGAGGTTTTCCATGGTCTGGCGCGACTCTTCGACCAGCTGGTCGCGCCAGTCCTTCAGCTTCTGGCGGAAGTACGCCAGATGCTTCGGATTCATGTATTCCTCTTTGGGCGACGGACGATAACCCTTCGGCAACTCGATGTTGACGCTGGCCGGCAGCGCGTAGCGCCCATCCTCGCGGGTGATGGTCTGTTCGGCGGCTGCGCCGACGCTCAGTCGCGCAGCGACACCGCCGACGGGCTTTGCGTGCTGCTTGCGGACAGGATGGTGCGCCGCACGAGACGTGTCGTGTTCGGCCGTGGAGGCATGGGTGGCCGCCGACTTTTTCGGGGCGGGCGTGTGATTGTGTTTTTTTGCGGGAGCAGCTTTCTTCACGGCGGGAATCTTGGATTTGTTCTTGATGGTGGAGGATGGGGCGGTCTTCGGGCTCGCCTTCTTCACCGCCTTGGTGGCGGTTCGGGCCGGCTTCTTGACCGCCTTGGCGACTTTCGCGGGCGTCTTGTGCACGGTTTTGGCCGCGGACTTGCGCGTCGGCTTTGCGGCCGCCTTCTTCGCGGGTCGGGCCTTGGCCGGCTTGGCCGAGGACTTCGCTTGCTTGCCGCTGCGCTTGGCAGCGCCGTGCTTCGGTTTTGCCATGTCCTGTGCACTCGAAGTTGTGGAGATGCGACCGCGTGTTATAGCGTAGTCAATGCGGCCGGGCAACCAATTTCAAAAGCCCCGCCCGCGCCCTTTCCTGCCATGCGGACGGCATCCGCCCGTGACACGCTTCCTGTTGTTCCTGATTGCCGCATACAAGCGCCTGCTGAGCCCCTTGCTTGGCGCACGCTGCCGGTTTTATCCGACATGCTCGACTTATGCGCGCATCGCCATCGCGCGCCACGGACCACTGCGCGGCAGCGTGCTTGCGGCATGGCGTATCCTGCGCTGCCAACCGCTGTGCGAGGGCGGCGATGATCCGGTCCCCGAACATTTCACGCTGCGGCGCTGCGGTCACACCCATGGAGAACACTGAATGGCCGGTTGGCTGATCAAGAACGCCGAACTCGTCAACGAAGGCCGCCGTTTCCAGGCCGACCTTCGCATTCGGGATCAGCGCATTGCGGAGATCGGTGGCGATCTCGATGCCCGCGCGGGCGAACAGGTTTTCGATGCATCGCGCCTGTGGCTGCTGCCCGGGATGATCGACGACCACGTGCACTTCCGGGAACCTGGCTACACCGCGAAAGCCGACATCGCCTCGGAGTCACGCGCGGCGGTCGCGGGCGGCGTCACCAGTTTCATCGACATGCCGAACACCAAGCCGGCGACGCTGACCCACGACCTGCTGGAAGACAAGTACGCGGTCGCGTCGCGCACGTCGCTCGCCAATTACGCGTTCTACTTCGGCGCCAGCAACGACAACCTCGGTGCGATCCGCGCGCTCGACCCGCACAAGGTGCCCGGCGTGAAGGTGTTCCTGTGCGAGTCGACCGGCAATCTTTGCGTCAGTGATCCGGCCGCGCTGGACGGCGTGTTCCGCGAATCGCCGGTGACGGTGGTGGTGCATTGCGAGGACAGCCGCATCATCCATGCGAATCTCGATCGCGCGAAAGCCGAATACGGCGATGACATCCCGATGCACCTGCATCCGGAAATCCGCTCGCGCGAAGCGTGTTTCGAATCCACCAAATGGGCGGTGGATACCGCGCGCCGGCACGGCACGCGCCTGCACGTGCTGCACGTCTCGACGGCCGATGAACTGGCGTTGTTCGAACCCGGTCCGATCGCGAACAAAAAGATTACCGCCGAAACCTGCGTGCATTTCCTGCGCTACTGTGATGCCGATTACGCGACGCTGGGAGGCAGGATCAAATGCAATCCCGCGATCAAGGCGGCGTCCGACCGCGAAGCGCTGACGCGGGCGTTGACCGACACCCGCATCGACATCCTTGCCACCGATCACGCGCCACATCTCGCATCGGAAAAAGACAATCCCTACACGCGCTGTCCATCTGGCATTCCGCTGATCCAGTTCGCGTTGCAGTCGGCGCTGGAGACGGTATTCAAACAACGTTTGACCCTGGAACGATTGGTCCAAGCCTATGCCCACGCGCCGGCGACGCTGTTCGCGATCGATGGCCGCGGCTATCTGCGCGAAGGTTATTTCGCCGACCTGACCCTCATCAATCCGAACAAGCCGCAGATCGTGCGCCGGGATCAGGTCCTGTCGAAATGCGGCTGGTCGCCGTTCGAGGGCGACACCTTCCACGCAAGCGTCGCGGCGACATTCGTCAACGGAAATCTTGCTGCGCGTGATGGGAAGGTGCTCGACACGCCACAGGGGATGCGGCTTCAATTCGACCGCTGAATCGAAGCTGCAAAGTCAGCCAGGGAAGTTCTTGCCGACCTCGGCGACTGCATCGTGCGGATGCAGGCTTTCGTGGTGCGCGGCGCGGATGCGGTAACCGGCGATCCGCTCGTCGGCATCCAGCGCCGCGCGGATGCGCCGCGCGGCGTCTTCGCAGAACATCAGGTTTTCGGCATTGAGTTTCGCGAACGCCTGTTCGTCCTCGCGCTTGACGGCCGTCTGCACCGGTGTCGCCAGCGCGCCCTCGACCGCGTCGATCAACTCCGATACAGGAAGATCGAAGCCGGGCGCGAGTCGCACCATGACCGTCGCGGTACTGCGCTGCGCGTGCGGCGTGGCCGCCATGCCGCGCCCGGAACCGAGCCATTCGCGCACGGCGCGTGGCGATGGAACAGTGTCGGTGAAATCACCGTCGAAACGCTGCTGGTTGAGTTGCCGCGACAGCGCCGCCGAAGCCGGACACGTCGATGAATACGTCACTTCGCAACCCAGTTGCACGCTAAAGTGCTCGTCCAGCAGCTGCGCCTCGACGGTGACCGGATACGCGCGCCAGCCGGCGTTGTCGCTGACCAGCGCGCGCCGTTTCAACAACTGCGAATACGCAATGCGCAGGCGCACTCGGTTGGAAAGACCGGCGTGGGACGCCACCAGCGCGTGCAGCAGGCTGCACAGGCCCGACGGCGTCAGCGTCTGTTCGCCCAGCGATTTTTCGAGCGCGAGATACAGCCGCGACATATGGATGCCGCGCGCCGAGGGATCAGACAGGTTCACCTGCACCGAGACCCGCGCCGGAACCGTGAGCGCGCCGCCCTGCCCATCCGCGCAATGCACCGGCAGGTCGATGCCATCCATGCCGACCCAGTCCAGCGCACCGCCTGCATCCGGCTGCGCGCCGGTGGCAACATCGGGCAAGCGTGCGTTGTCGAGAACGGTATTCATGCGTGGGACTCGTTGCGGACCATGCCTCGCCATCTGCGGGCCGCGCGCCAGGTTTTCAATACATTGCCCAGCCCGTGCGCGGGTGCCTGCAACGCTGTGAGCGGGTCATCGGCGTGCAGCGCGCGCCCGAGTGCCTGCCGATCGCGCTGCAAGTCGACGGCGCGGAACAACGTCAGCGGGCCTTGCATTCTAGCGGCGTCGGATGCTGCGCGTTCGAGTTCCCCGAGGTAGTCGCGCAACGCCGCGCGGCGCGCGGGGCTGTCGCGGCCCAACGCTTCGACGGTAAGCCCGTGTCGGGCCAGCAGGTTCATCGGAACGGGAGAGCGTCCATGTTCGACCTCGGCGACCAGCGCACGCGCGGTCGACACGAGGCCGGCCAACAAAACGACACGCGACATGCGCACCGAATCGGCACCTTCGCCGAACCAGACACGCGTCTCCAGCGCCGCAACGGCGTTCGCGAACGGGGCCGTCGCTTCGAATTGCGTCGTGACATTCGCGGGCGACGGCAACGCCAGCAGGCCGACCGCCACGTCCACCGGGGAGGCCCAACACTGCAACGGGATCGAACGCGCCCGTACATCGGCGAACAACGCCTGCGTCAACGGGTGCCGCGCCTGCCCTTGGGTGGCGCGCTGCATTTCCTCGCGCCACCAGCCGAGCTTGACCGCGGCGACCTGCGATTCGCGAACCTCGCGCACGGCCTTGCGCCATTCGTGCACCAGCGCCGCCAGTGCCCCGAAACAGTTGCGCTCGTCGTGGCGCAGGAACAGCCAGGCGAGTGCACGCTGCGGGCTGGCATCCCGCCACTGCATCACGTAATCGTCGAATGCGTTTTTGCTCACGCCAAGCCCAGCAATGCGCCGAGCTGATGCGGATCGGCACTGACCGCATCCGGGCCCCATGCCTGCGGGTCGACGCCGTCCAGGTAACCCCAGCCCGCGGCCACCGTGTACAGGCCGGCGGCACGTCCTGCCATGACATCGCGCGGATCGTCGCCCACGTACACGCATTGTCCGGGCTCGACCCCCGCCAACGCGCAAGCGTGCAGGACGGGATCCGGGTCGGGTTTGCGTTTCGCCAGCGTGTCGCCGCCGACCACCGCGGCGGCTCGCCCGTCGTAGCCGAGCTTGGTCATCGCCAGCGCGACCAGTGAGCCGGCCTTGTTGCTGACCACGCCCCAACGCACGCCGCGCGCTTCAAGGTGATCCAGCACGGTATTCATGCCATCGAAGGCGTGGGTGTTGACCATGCCGGTGGCGACGTAGAGTTCCAGAAACCGCGGCATCACCGCATCGATTCGCGCTTCATCGTTGCCGACCGCGCAGCGCAGCACGCCGCGCGCCCCGCGCGAAACGGTTTCGCGCACCATTTCGTAGCGCGGTACCTCGATGCCGAGTTCGCGACACAATGCGGTGAGCGCGTCGTGCATGTCCCGCGCCGAATCGACCAACGTGCCGTCGAGATCGAAAAACACCCCGGCGAGCGGTTGCGGCACCGGCTTCATGCGGCGCGGTGCTGATCCGGCACGCTGCTGGCGCAGACCAGGTAATTGACTGCCGTGTGGCGCGTCAGCCATGCTTTTCTATTCAATGGGTTGTAGGCAATTCCCGAGATTTCATCGAACTTAAGCCCGGCCCGGCGCAGCAGGGTGGCAAGTTCCGACGGTCTCAGGAATTGCCGGTAATCATGGGTGCCGCGCGGCAGCAGGCGCGCCACGTATTCGGCGCCGATGATGGCGGTGACGAAGCTCACCGGCGTGCGATTGAGCGTCGACAGGAATACTTTGCCGCCGGGTTTCACCAGCGCCGCCAGATCGCAAACCAGCGCCGCGGGATCGGGCACATGCTCGATCAATTCCATGCAGCACACCGCGTCGAATGCGGCGGACTCGGCGGTTGCGAGTTCGCGCGAGGATGACAGCCGGTAATCGACCACGAGCGGCGACGACAACGCGGCGTTGGTTTCGTGCAGGTGAAGCTTCGCGACTTCGATGACTTCCGGCGCGAGGTCGATTGCGGTGACGTTCGCGCCGGCTTTCGCCAGTGCTTCACTGAGCAAACCACCGCCGCAACCGATATCCGCCACCTTCGCACCGGGCAACGAAACCCGCTCCGCCACGAAGCCGAGCCGCAGGGGATTCAGATCGTGCAACGGACGCGACTCGCCGTCGGGATCCCACCAGCGATGCGCGAGTTTTCCGAAGCGCGCCAGCTCTTCCGGATCGACGTTGGGGGCGCTGGCGTTCATGCTTCCACCGCCACGCGCGTGACGTCCCACTCGCGCACCGTGATGTCCGACGAGCCCTTCAGGTGAAGCGGATCGGCGAACGCGATGGCGTACGCATCCTCCAGCGATCCGGCACTGATCAGGTAGGCGCCGCCAGACTCGTCGGTGAATGGGCCGGACGCGTCCAGAATCCCGCGATCCTTCAGGGCATCGAGATGCGCGCGATGCGCCGGGACGAGGCTCGCGTCGAATTCCGGGTTGCGGATTGCAAGAATCAGGTACTGCTTCATCGGAACTCCGGCGTCAAAGGGCCGCGATCCGCTCGCGCCAGCGGCGGGCTTTTTCCAGCACGCCGGCAAGGTCGAAATCGACCAGTGCGCCACCATCTAGTTTGCGCACGCCATCGATCCAGACGTCGCTGACCTGCCGGCGCGAAACGGCGTAGGCGAGGTGCGAAACCACATTGTAGAGTGGTTGCGTTTCGACCTCGTCCATCTTCACCGCGACGAGATCGGCGCGCTTGCCGATCTCGATGGATCCGACCCCTGCATCAAGCTGCAACGCCTTGGCGCCATTCAATGTAGCGGCGCGCAGCGCGAATGCATCGTCGAAGGCAGCCGCATCGCCTGCCACGCCCTTCGCCAGCAAAGCGGCGGTGCGCAGTTCGCCGAACATGTCGAGATCGTTGTTGGACGCGCAACCGTCGGTGCCGAGTGCGAGATTGACGCCCCCGCGGCGCAGCTTTTCCGCGGGGCAAAACCCCGAGGCGAGTTTCAGATTCGATTCCGGACAATGCACCACCGACACGCCGGATTCCGCGCACAGCGCGATTTCAGGATCGCTCACCTGCGTCATGTGCACCGCGATCAGGCGATCGTTCACCAGCCCGAGTTTCTGCAGCCGCTGCATCGGTCGCAGACCGCCGTGCTCGCGCTTGCCGTCCTCGACTTCCTGCGCGGTTTCCATCAGGTGCAGGTGCACGGGAATATCGAGTTGGTCGGACAGCGTGCGGATGCGCGCGAAGGATTCGTCGGCCACGGTGTACGGGGCGTGCGGCCCGAAGGTGGTGCCGACCAGCGGATCACCACGGTATTGATCGTGCACCGCCAGCGCGCGTTCGAAGTATTCGTCGCGCGTCTGCGCCCAGGCACTCGGAAACTCGATGATCGGCAATGCCACCATCGCGCGGAAACCGTGCGCGCTGTACGCCTGCGCCTGCGCGTCGGGAAAGAAATAGTTTTCGCTGCAACAAGTGGTGCCGCCGCGCAACATCTCGGCGATCGCGAGTTCCACGCCATCGCGCACGAATTCCGGACCGATGACCTTCGCTTCCACCGGCCAGATGTATTCCCGCAGCCAAGTCATCAGCGGCAGGTCGTCGGCCAGCCCGCGCAGCAGCGTCATCGGATTGTGGGTGTGAGCGTTGACGAGGCCCGGAATCAGTGCGTGTTCGGGCAAGTCGACGCGCTCGCGCGACGTGTATTTCGCGGAAGCTTGGGCGACGGGCAGCACTTCGACGATCGCGCCTTCATCAACCGCGACCGCATGATTCTCCAACACCACGCGATCGGGTTCGACCGGCACGATCCAGCGCGCAGTGATGAGGGTGTCGATGGAACGAACGCGTTCGGCTGCATCCTCGGTCATGACGATCTGCTTTGCTCGTCATTCCGGCGCAGGCCGGAATCCATTCGTGGATTGTGGATGGCCCCGGATTTCGTCGGGGTGATTGATTCGCAACGCACCGCTGCGCGGATCTGCTGCGAAAATCTGAACATGGACCCCGGCCTGCGCCGGGGTGACTGATTCGCAACGCAATCCGCTGCGCGGATTTGCTGCGAAAATCTGAACATGGATCCCGGCCTGCGCCGGGATGATTGATTCGCAACGCAATCCGCTACGCGGATTTGCTGCGAATCAATCACTTTACGCGATTGACATACTCGCCGGTGCGGGTATCGACGCGGATCACTTCTTCCTGGTTCACGAACAGCGGCACGCGCACGGTCGCGCCGGTCTCGAGCTTGGCCGGCTTGCCGCCACCACCCGAAGTGTCGCCGCGCAGGCCGGGGTCGGTCTCCACGATCTTCAGTTCCACGAAGTTCGGCGGCGCGACCGACAAGGGAATGCCATTCCAGAAGGTAACAATGCACTCTTCTTCGCCCTTCAGCCACTGCGCGGCATCGCCTACGGCATTCTTGTCCGCCGTGTGCTGCTCGTAGCTGGCCGGATCCATGAAGTGCCAGAACTCGCCATCGTTGTAGAGGTACTGCATGTCGGTGTCGACCACGTCGGCGCCCTCCACCGAGTCGGTCGCCTTCATTGTTTTTTCCGTGGTGCGGCCGTTCTTGAGGTTGCGGATCTTGATGCGCGTGAACGCCTGGCCCTTGCCGGGCTTGATGAAATCCGCGCCGACGATCACGTAGGGGTCGCCGTCGACGATGATCTTCAAACCGTTCTTGACGTCGTTCAGACCATAGCTGGCCATTTGCATGCTCCGTGGATGCGTGGCGCCGCCCGTGCCGCAATGGCCCTGACCGGACGACTGACCTAGAATGAGGGGTTTACCGAGCCCGTGAAGGTCGGGGCACAAGCCTGCCATGATAACCGCAATCGACCCGCTCACGCAGCTGGAGGCCATGTCCGACTGGCGCCAATCGCTTCGCGACGCGGTCACCGACCCGCACGAACTGCTGGCGCTGGTCGGCCTGTCGCAGCTCGCGGACAAGGTGCCGGTCGGCGATGCCGGCTTTGCATTGAAGGTGCCGCGCAGCTTCGTGACGCGCATGCGCCGGGGCGATCCGCAGGATCCCCTGCTGCTGCAGGTGCTTCCGCAACTGGCCGAGTTGGACGAGGCGCCCGGTTTCAGCGACGACGCGGTGGGCGATCTCGACGCGGTCGCCGCGCACGGCGTGCTGCACAAATACGAAGGGCGCGCGCTGCTGATCGCGGCGGGTTCCTGCGCGGTCAACTGCCGCTATTGCTTCCGGCGGCATTTCCCCTATGCGGAGGAATTGGCCGCCGCCCATGCGTGGCGTGAAGCCATCGATTGCCTGGCGAACGACTCCTCGATCCGCGAGGTGATCCTGTCCGGCGGCGACCCGCTGGTGCTCTCGACACAAAAATTGACAGAGCTCACGAATGCGCTGCACGACCTACCCCACGTGATCCGCCTGCGCATCCACTCGCGCCTGCCGGTTGTTTTGCCCGAACGCATCGACGGTGCGTTTGGCGCATGGCTCTCCGCGCTGCCCCTGCAGCGCGTCGTGGTGCTGCATGCCAACCATCCGAATGAGCTGGACGCGAGCGTTGGCGCGGCCTGCGTGCGATTGCGCGAAGCCGGCGCGACCCTCCTCAACCAGTCGGTACTGCTGCGCGGTGTCAACGACGATGCCGATGCATTGGTCGAGCTTTCCGAGCGCCTGTTCGCGTTCGGCGTGCTGCCCTATTACCTGCACCAGCTCGATCGCGTGCGCGGCGCGGCGCATTTCGAAGTCGACGATTCGCGGGCGCGCGAACTGCTGGGCACGTTGCGTGCACGGCTTCCGGGGTATCTTGTGCCGAAACTGGTGCGCGAAGTGCCGGGCGAAACGGGCAAGCGGTCGTTGTGACGCATCCGCTGGCGGAATCGCTGTCGATCGGGTACAAAGCCTGCTTGGCTCGGAAGGGAACCAGACGGGTTCCGGCGGGGATTGGCATCGACACAAGCCGGCGCTGGCGCACAAGCATCGGTCGCCGCTCGAGCGTCCGCACGCAACCGACCGAAGAGAGATCAGCCGAAGGCCGTCCATGTTGTCCGAACCCATCACCAAGCTGATCATCGCCGAGGATCAGGCCGAGGACGCCGAGCAGATCATCAGCGTGCTGCGCAACAGCGGCATTGCGCTGCGCCCGCAACGCATTGCGACGGAAGAAGAACTGGCAGCTTCGCTGGAATCGTTCACGCCGGACTTGGTACTGGCCAATCCCGGCTGCAAGGAAATTTCCCTCGCCGCGATCGGCCGCGCGCTGGACGGCACCGGCAAGGACGTCGCGCTGCTGGCGCTCGCCGACAGGCTTACCGATGACGTGATCGCCGCGATCCTGTCGCACGGCAACGTGCGCGGCATCGCGCTGCGCAATCGGCACGACCAGCTGCAGAACGTGGTGCGGCGCGAACTGGATTCACTGAACACCCGCCGCAACGTGCGCCGCCTGGAAGCGAGCCTGCGTGAATCGGAACGCCGCTGCGATTCGCTGCTGGATTCCTCGCGCGATCCCATCGCGTACATCCACGAGGGCACGCACGTCCGCGCCAACAACGCGTATCTCGAAATGTTCGGTTTCGAAAGCTTCGAAGATGTCGAGGGCTTGACCATCCTCGATCTGGTCGCGCCCCAGCACACCGCCGATTTCAAGGATCTGCTGAAGCGACTCGCGCGCGGCGAAAAGCCACCGCCGAAACTGGATCTCACCGCGCGGCGCGCGGATGGCAGTACCTTTGAAGCGGTGATGGAATTCTCGCCCGCCACCTACGAAGGCGAGCCCTGTCAGCAGATCGTGTTCCGGCTACCGGCCACCAACACCGCGACGGAAGAAGAGCTGCGCCGCCTGAAAACGCAAGACCCGCTGACCGGCCTGTCCAATCGTACGCATTTCCTCGAAGGCGTGGACGAAGCCGTGGCGCGCGCGCTCGACGGCAGCACCGATCAGGCGCTGCTGCTGCTGGAACCTGACAACTACCGCGCGGTGCTCGACACCGTCGGCATCGCCGGCGCCGACGATGTGCTGCGCCAGCTTGCCGGCACCATCAAGCAGCGCCTGCACGCCACGGATCGCGCCGGCCGCATCGGCGATCATTCATTCGGCATCCTGCTGTCGGGCCGTACCCAGGCTGAAGTGTTGCAGATCGCCGAGTCGCTTCGCGCGAGCGTCGAGACCGCCATCATCGAAGCCGGTGGCCGCTCCACCAGCCTCACCATCAGCATCGGCGGCAGCCTGCTCGGCGAGAAGAACGCGAAATCGCAGGTACTGCTGTCGCTGGCCGACGACGCGCTCCGCTCGGCCTCAGGCCAAGGCGGCAACCGCGTCGACATCCACGATCCAGCCGCCGCGGACAAGGCCGAGGCCGCACGCCAGCAGCAGTGGCTCGACATGATCGACACCGCACTGGCGAAGGACGGTTTCGTCCTTTACTTCCAGCCAGTGGTGAACCTGCAGGGCGAGGAAGGCGAATTCTACGAAGTCCTGCTGCGCATCCGCGGGCCGACCGAAGAAGTGCTGCCCGCACATTTCTTGCCCATCGCCGAACGCAACGATCGCCTGCTGGCGATCGATCGCTGGGTGATCGAGCACGCGATCACGGCGCTCGGCAAGCGCGGCGGTGGCTCGGCCAACGCCACACTGTTCATCAAGCTTTCCACGCTGACGCTGCACGATGAAAGTCTGGCAGACTGGGTCGACGCGAAACTCGCCGCGGCCAACGTGAAGGCCGCCCAACTCGTGTTCGAGGTGCCCGAGGCCAAGGTCATGACTTGCCTGAAACCCGCGCGCGAATTCGTCGACCGCTGGCGCACGAGCGGTGGCGGTTTCGGGCTGGAACAATTTGGCTCGGGCCTCAATTCGTTCCAGGCGCTGAAACACATCGACGCCGATTACCTGAAACTCGATCGCGCGCTCACCGTCGACCTCGCTCATCGTTCCGAAAACGAATTGAAGGTGCGCGAGTTGTGCTCGCAGGCGCACGCCGCCGGCAAGCGCACCATGGTCGAATGGATCGAGGAAGCCGCCAGCATGCCGACGCTGTTCTCGGCAGGCGTGAACTTCGCGCAAGGCAACTTCCTGGCCGAACCCACGCCCGAGATGCGCTCGTTGAGTTGAGGCTGGACGCGCTCGTGCCGAGACGGCGGCGCGACGACCCGGCGATCATGGACGATCGCGCCAATGTCGATCAAACTGACGTCATGGCCACCGCCCCGCGCCCCGTTTCCGACATGCCCCGACTGGCATTCGTCGCCTCCACGTCGGACAAGGCGCGCGCTGCCTGCGATGACCTTCAGGATCGCTACGGTGCGGCGTCACCCGATGACGCCGACGTGATCGTCGCGCTGGGCGGCGACGGCTTCATGCTGCGCACGCTGCACGCGCAACTCGGCCACGGCCTGCCGGTGTACGGCATGAAGCTCGGTCGCGTCGGCTTCCTGATGAACCGCTATCTTCCGGCGGAACTGCCCGCGCGCATCGTGGCCGCGCGCCCCGCCGTACTGCATCCGCTGGAAATGCACGTCACCCAACGCAATGGCACCGAAATCGACGCGCTGGCCTTCAACGAAATCTCGCTGTTGCGGCAGACCAACCAAGCCGCCCACATCGAAGTCGCCCTGAACGGCGATGTGAAACTGGCCAACCTGATTTGCGATGGCCTGCTGGTTGCGACGCCCGCGGGTTCCACGGCGTACAACCTGTCCGCGCACGGGCCGATCTTGCCGCTGGATGCCAACGTGCTGGCGCTCACCCCCATCAGCCCGTTCAGGCCGCGCCGCTGGCGGGGCGCGCTGCTGCCGGTCGGCACGCAAATCGGCCTGCGCACGTTGGAACCCGATCACCGCCCGGTCAGCGCCACTGCCGACTTCCACGAGGTACGCGACGCCGTGAAGATTGATGTGCGCCAGGCGCGCGAACGCGCCATCACCTTGCTGTTCGACCCGGAGCGCAGTCTCGCGCAACGGATTCTGGACGAGCAGTTCGAGCTGTGAACGACTGACGCGATCAGCCTGATGGCTAGCGAGGTGCACTCCCCGACAAGGATCATCGGAACGGCCATTCGCCCCGCCGGACTCGATGTGCAGCCCGCACACTGAACCCGGCCCGCAGGCAGGTGGCTGGCCTACGCCGTCTTGGCTAATGCACAGTTCGCCCGGGCAAGTCCAATTGCCTGGCCCGGGTCGACACCGTAGCGGGTAGCCAAAAAACCGGCGATCAGGGAGCCACGCAGTTGCTCGGGCTCGAACGCGAAGCGTTGCGAGAACGCGCTGGCGGGAATCGGATTGTTGCATGCATCGGCGAGCCCGCGTGGCAACACGTCGTGCGACAGTTGTTCCAGCAGGCGGAGGCGCAACGGCACCACGGGATTGTTTCGCACCAGTGGATAGCTGGTTGGAGACGCGAACTGCTCGAACCCGTAGCACCGTTCGTAGAACTGGGCGTGCCGCGGATGCACGCCAATCACGATATCCGTCGCCTCGGTGTGCAAGCCGAAGTGCACGGCCCAGCGCATCATGCTGAACAAGGCCCCGACGCCGCGTGCGGCACTTCGGCGACGATCCGCCAACATGCCTACCTCCAGCAAGCGACGCCCCTTCCTGCGCAACTTGTCCAAGTGTGAAGCATAGACACTATCCAGAGCGAGACCCTTGGGATTGTCGCGGAACAGCGTCATCGTGTAGCCGACGGCCGGTCCCTCCGGCCCCCATATCACACAAGCATGTTGCCCGACGGCAGTGGGTACGGCATGAATGCCAAACGGGTTCTGGTCGATCAGCCCCATTTCCGAGTAACGGTCGTAAACCAACCGCCAGGCCGATTCCACTTGCTCGATACTGGTTGCGCAGGAACATGGTGGCTCGTTGCTGCGCACGGCTGAACGCGCGAGCCGCGCCGTGATGTCGATGACTTTGTCAGGTGTATTTGAAACTGTGAGTGCGTGCATGATTCGATCGCCGATCCGCGGTACGTTGTTGCAAGGCATGCCGCTCCCTTGACGGCATGGACGTGGCCCCTGTATTTGTCGACGTCGACTCGAACGGCGTCGCCCGTTTTGCAGTGGATGCGTTCGAAACGCGATCTGGAATCTGGTGTGCACGCCGCGCGGCACTCTGCTGTCCGCAGTTGACCGGCGTCTCCTTTTGCAGGGAGCCGCGATGTCGGGCGATCAGAGAGCTTGCTTCAGGCGTTGGACGGAGGCTGGCCGAACACGTGCTGCGTCGGCATTCGCGCGACTTCGCGCGGGACGCAAGATGACGGAACTGCGCTGGCCCTGGCGGGATGCCGCGATGCGCTGTGGCTCCCGGCCACGAGCAGCTTTGCGAGCTGTGGAAGACGTTCACGATTGAGCGACGAACCTGACCTGACGCGCCGCGGGTCATCCTTCCCCGTCGGTCGCTCAAAAACGACTAGCTTCCTGTCTAGCCGCTGCACCCCCTCTTCGTGACATTTTGCAACTTCGAATGCTGTCATTGTGTTAACCACGTCCAATTCTTTCCCACAAATGCGGAGAAATTTCCCGAATTGGGAATTGCATTCACGAAGTGTTTTGTTTCGGAATCGCACTCGGGGCCGTCGTCGCCGGCGCCGGAGGCATCGACTTGCGCTCCGCCACTACGCAGTGCGCTCATCGCCAGAACTGCATCAGCTCGATGCAACCGCCTTGGTTATCGTGTTCAAAAAGATGAACGGATTTTGGTGCGCGAGATCGACCGACGTATAGTGCTCACGGGCTCGTGCGCCAGCGGATTGCCGCGTGCACGTCAGCCGCAATCGGGCGGCGACAACAGCAGGACGAGTGCGCGCTTTGGACGAGCAAACCAAAACAGACATTCTTCGCGCGGGCATCGCCGCGCCCTCGGCCGACAACTCGCAGCCGTGGCGGTTCGCATGGTCCGGAGATGATCTGGATCTCCGCATCGATGCGGAGCGCAGTGGCGACGTGTCGGATACCCGCTATGTCCTCAGCGATCTGGCTGCCGGCGCAAGTCTGGAAAACATGATCGTCCGTGGTCGATCGCTGGGCTACTCGGTGGATCTGCAGATATTCCCGCGGCAGGAAGACGAACTCTGGGTCGCCCGCACCCACTGGCGTCGCGACCCCGAGTGCGATTCATCCGAACCGCTGGCAGCCGCCATTGATGAACGTCACACCGACCGGCGCTTCCCGTGGCGAGGCCCGATCACCATTGACGTGCAGACGCGCCTGAGTGCGGAGGTGGAGCGGCTCCCTGGCCTCGGGCTTTGGTGGCCGCGGACACCGCGCGAGAGAAGCGCCGCATTGAGCGTCATCAGGCAGGCCGAAACACTGCGATTCCGGAGCAGGAAGCTGCACGCAGAATTGTTTTCGAGCATTCGCTTTTCCGCCGGCTGGCGCGGCACCTGCGAAGAAGGACTGGCCCCGGCGACGCTGGCCGTCGAGGCGCCGATGCGCCCGATTTTCCAGGCCATGCGCCGTCCCGGATTGATGACGATGTTCAACCGACTGGGAGCGGCGTCGATGCTCGGCTTGCGCTCGGCCTGGCTTCCGATCCGGCTGTCACCCGGTCTCTGCCTCATCGTCACTCCATCCAAGACGCGATCGGATGTATTGGCGGGTGGCCGCGCCCTGCAGCGGGTCTGGCTCCAGGCCACGCTGGAGGGACTGTCGGTGCAACCTTATGCGGCGGCGGGGGTGCTCGGCTTGGGATTCGTGCCGATCGAGACCGCCTTTGAACAGCCGCTCTCGCGGTTGCGCTCGGCATTGGGCGATCTGTGCGGAACGGGATATGGGCTGGTATTCCTGCGGCTCGGCTATGCGAGGTCCGCGCCACGCGCCCGCAGTGGGCGGCGCGAACTCGCAAGCTTCGGTGCATTCCACTGAGAGCTCCCGCTAGCCAACGGTTGGCGATGATTCAGGCCCTCAAAGACCGAAGATGCGGAAACATGATTTTGTGTCGATATTTCTTACAAAAGCATGATCCTTGTTGTACGACTATGAATTTCTTTAGAAACAGTAATTTAAGAACATTTACCAGACACCGCGATTGTACTCACGTGTCGAATCCTCTTACACAAATGCAGCAAATCACGCGTCTTTTTTTCAACAAATTACATATAAAACAAAAAGTTACATGGATGGCACGCTTGTTGCTCTCACAACCATAGGGAAATGTCACTCACGTGCCAAGACCCTTCCGGTTGTACGAACAATTCTCAGGAGGAGAAAAGCATGTTGACCAAGAAAAGAATCGCCACCGCACTCGGATGCGCAATCGCGCTGGGTATGAGTGGGGCAGCGCTCGCCACTCCCATCAGCGTGGACGGCGTCCAGTGGGACAGCAGCAGCCCGTTCGACTTGACGATTCAGTCGCTCAATCTTCGCGAGACGAGCGTTTCGCAAGTTGGCGACGTACTGAACGGCTACGGCCAGATCGGCTCGATCAATGGCAACAACGGTTTCTGCTCCGGCTGCGAACTCACCTTCACGTTCACCTACACAGTGCACAGCATCGCCGGTAACCAAGTCGTGTTCGACAATGGCAGTTTCCAGTTTTATACGCAAGCTGCCGGAAGCTTCAACTTTGGCGATCCGAACTCCGTCGGAGGCACCCCGTGGGTCACCTTGACCGGCCATACCGCTCCGTTTACTGGCTTTGCAGATCCCAACGGCCAGCTTTACGCCACGGTCACCGGCTCCGTCAGCCAACCCGGCGATCAATCCGGCGGTTTTGGGTTGGTGGATGCGACAAGTGGCCCGGCCGCGCAATTTCTGGACAGCAATCACTGGACCGACGGTATCGGCGGGTTTGCGGATTTCAAGCTTTCTTCGTCGTTCTCGTTCTTCCCGGCCAGCACTTGTGAGTCCGTCACGACCAACTTGGACGATATTTGCGCCTATCCGATCCAGGGCAACGGTTCGTTGACCGGCAGGTCCGTGGCGGTGCCCGAGCCAGGCGAAGTCGGCCTGTTGGGTCTTGGCGTCGGCCTCCTTGGCTTCTTCATGTGGCGCCGCCGCAAAGAGTCCAACGGGCGCGAGTAGAACCCCGGCCCCAGTGCACGCGTTTTGACGATCCAAGGCGCCGCTTTCCGAAGCGGCGCCATTTTTTCGCCCGATGTTCCTGTCGATCGGCCGCAGATCGGACTAGCGAGATTGGCCCCACGACCTTTGGATCGGCGGCCCCTGTAAAAGATGGCTTGGCCAGCCGTGGCTCGCGTGGAACAGACGCAGAAAATGGCCCGTCAGGGCGTGACGCATCGTTCCCGATGCAACCGCAACTTTGTGCCGCTTGTCGTTTGGACTGCCGGGATTTTCTGACGCCCTGTAGCCGATCACGACCCTGCGGCCCAATCGCAGGTTGTGTGTGGTCGCGGGCTGGTGCTACGGTGCCAGCATGACGAAGCTTTTTGCAGATTGCAGAGCGCAGGTGTCCCATGACGTCTGACGAACAGGTCAGGGCCGAGCCCTTCGACTACGCCACCGCATTCAGCCGCACGATCGGATGGATGACCGCCGCCGAGCAGCCGAAGCTTCGTTCCAAGCGCGTGGCGATCGCCGGGCTCGGCGGAGTCGGCGGCGCCCATCTGCTGACGCTGACCCGGCTCGGCATCGAGTCATTCAACTTGGCGGATCTCGACCATTTCGGTATCGAGAATCTCAACCGGCAGGCCGGAGCGTTCCAGTCGACCATGGGTCAACCCAAGGTCGACGTAGTGTCGCGCATGGCGCGCGACATCAATCCGGATCTGGACATCAACAAATTCCCCGGCGGCGTCACCTTCGAAAACATGGAACAGTTTCTGACCGGGGTGGACCTGTACGTCGACGGGTTGGACTTCTTCGTGCTGGACATCCGCGCCAAGCTGTTCGCGCTGTGCGCCGAACGCGGCATTCCGGCAATCACCGCCGCGCCGCTGGGCATGGGCGCCGCGGTACTGGCGTTCCTGCCGGGACGCATGACCTTCGAGGAATATTTCCGGCTGGAGGGCCAATCGACGAACGAACAGTTGTTGCGCTTCATGGTGGGACTGGCGCCCGCCGTACTTCACCAGACCTATCTGGTGGATCCATCCGCAGTGGACCTGGTCAATCATCGGGGACCGTCGACCCCCATGGCGTGTGAAATCTGCGCCGGAATCGCCGGGACCCAGGCGTTGAAGATCCTGCTCGGCAGGGGCAAGGTGTACGCAGCACCCCACGGGCTCCACTTCGACGCCTACCGCAACAAGCTCGTCCACACGTGGCGCCCGGGGGGCAACAACAACCCGCTGCAACGGTTGCTCCTGTCCGTGGCACGACGCCGCTTCATGCGTCGCTAAACACCGCGCCGTACACATCGCGAGCACCAAGAAAAATCGACGGAAGAATCTTCAGCCGATCCTCTGATCAATCCGATCACTCGTCATCCCGGCGAAAGCCGGGACCCAGTGACTTTCACAACGCATTAAAATGCAAAGTCGCTGGGTCCCGGACATCGCTTCGCGACTGCGTTTGCAGGATTGCAAACGCGAACGCCGAAGGCGGCGCGTAGCGCGAGCGCCACGGATGGCGCGAGTAATTCCGGGATGACGATCAAAATCAGTGCTTCCCCAGGGACGAAGGTCCGTTGGACCGCGTTGCTCAGCCGGACTCGTGCGATCGATCCGAAAAAGCCAATAGTGGAGCACGCACGCATCGAGCCTCGAAAATCCAGCCCGCCACAGCAAGGCAGCCGCTCGCGCGGCCGCCCATGCTTCAGCTCGACTGCGCGATTTGCGCGAGGCGGCGCAGCGCGACCGAGGCGATCGGATAGTCGACGTCCACGCCACGGATTTCGTCCAGCATGCCGCGTGTGAACTGCAGTTGCGGATCGTCCCGTTGCAGCCATGCGGACACCGCGCCATCGGCGCCCTGTTTGCCCTGTTCCGATGCCAGGATCTGACTGACCATCGCGCGTTGCTGCACCGCGAGTTCGTCCCGCAATGCCCCACGCGCCTGCGCATGCCAACGGCTTTCCACCGGCAGCTTTTCGATCTGCGTGCGCAGCCACTCGATGTCCAGCGCCTCGCCGAGGTCGAAGAACACGCGCGCGACATGCTCCACCGGCCAGCCCGATTCCTGCGAGGTTTCGATGATGTCCATCGCCACTTCCAGTGACGGGAGCGTCGCAAGCTTTTTCGCGAGTTTTTCCGGGAAGCCCATGCCCTGCCACTTCTCGAGGTCGACGCCCATCGACGCGCGACCGGTTTGCGTCAGCAGCTCATGCAAACCGGCGCGCAACTTGTCCATACCCGGCTGGTAACGCTGCACGAGATCGGAAATGCCGACGGTACCCGGCCGGTTGAGCAGCCAGCGCGACACGTGGCGCAACAGCGACCACAGCTTCATCAGCGCATCGATCTGTGCGGCCTCACCGACCTTGCCGTCCAGGGCGTCGATGCCGGACCACAGATCGCGCGCGTGCAGGATCTGGCGCGCGGCATTGTAGGCCTTGACCACCGCGGCGGCGGTTTGCCCGGTGTCTTCCTGCGTGCGCAGCACGAAGGTCGCGCCCATGCGGTTGACGATGGAGTTGGTGACTGCGGTGGCGATGATTTCGCGCTTCAGGCGATGGCGCTGCATGTGCGCGGCGTACTTCTCGTGCAGCGGCTCGGGGAAGTAGCGCACCAGTTCGTGCGACAGGAATGGGTCTTCCGGCACGTCGGATTCCAGCAACTGCTGATACAGCACGATCTTGGAATACGACAACAACACCGCCAGTTCCGGACGCGTCAGGCCCTGATGATGCGTACGGCGTTCGGCCAGTTCGGCGTCGGAAGGCAGCGACTCGATCTGGCGATCGAGCTGCCCGCGCGATTCCAGGGTGCGGATGAAGTGCGCCTTGGACCCGATGCGGCTGACCGACATGCGCTCCATCAGGCTGATCGCGACATTCTGGCGGTAGTTGTCCCACAGCACCAGCTTGCCGACCTCGTCAGTCATCGAGTGCAGCAGCGTGTTGCGCGCTTCCACGTTCATCTCGTTGCGCTGCACCGCATCGTTCAGCAGGATCTTGATATTGACCTCGTGGTCGGAGGTGTCCACGCCCGCCGAGTTGTCGATGAAGTCGGTGTTCAGCAGCACGCCCTTCTGCGCGGCCTCGATGCGACCCTTCTGGGTAAAACCGAGATTGCCGCCCTCGCCCACGATCTTGCAGAGCAGATCGCCGCCATTGATGCGCAGCGCGTTGTTGGCGCGATCGCCCACGTCGGCGTTCGATTCCGAGGCGGCCTTGACGTACGTGCCGATGCCGCCGTTCCACAAAAGGTCGACCGGCGCCTTCAGGATCGCGCTGATCAGTTCGATCGGGGACAGCGACTCCACGTCCTCGCCGATGCCGAGCGCGGCGCGCATTTCTTGCGTGATCGGGATGGCCTTCACGTTGCGCGCGAACACGCCGCCGCCCTTCGAGATCTTCGACTTGTCGTAGTCGTCCCACGAAGAGCGTGGCAGCTTGAACATGCGCTCGCGTTCCGGGAACGAGCTGGTCGAATCCGGATTCGGATCGACGAAGATGTGGCGATGGTCGAAGGCGGCGACCAGCCGGATGTGCTTCGACAACAGCATGCCGTTGCCGAACACGTCGCCCGACATGTCGCCGATGCCCACGCAAGTGAAGTCTTCGCTCTGGCAATCATGGCCCAGCGCGCGGAAATGCCGCTTCACCGATTCCCATCCGCCCTTGGCGGTGATGCCCATGCCCTTGTGGTCGTAGCCCGCCGAGCCGCCCGACGCGAACGCATCACCCAGCCAGTAACCGTGCGCGATGGAAATGCCGTTGGCGATGTCGGAGAACTTGGCCGTGCCCTTGTCGGCCGCCACTACCAAGTACGGATCGTCGGCGTCGTGGCGGACCACGTCGGCCGGATGCAGGATCTTGTTGCCGGCCGTGTCGATGTTGTCGGTGATGTCGAGCAGGCCGTTGATGAACATCTTGTAGCAGGCAATGCCCTCTTCCAGTTGTGCGTCGCGTTCGGCCGGCGAACGCTTCACGAAGAAGCCACCCTTGGAACCGACCGGCACGATCACGGTGTTCTTCACCATCTGCGCCTTCACGAGGCCCAGCACTTCGGTGCGGAAATCCTCGCGGCGGTCGGACCAGCGGATGCCACCGCGGGCGACCGGCCCGAAGCGCAGGTGCACGCCTTCCACGCGCGGCGCGTACACCCAGATCTCGCGGTACGGCACCGGCTTCGGAACGTCGGGCACCTGATGCGAATCGAACTTGTAGCTGATGTATTCGGCGGGCTTGCCGTCGTGCAACTGGAAGTAGTTGGTGCGCAGCGTCGCGCGGATCAGCCCCATGAAGCCGCGCAAGATGCGATCATCATCGAGACTCGACACGTTGGTCAGCAGCGCCTTGATTGCGTTGATCAGGCCTTCCACCTGCGCATCGCGCGGCTGATCGAGCAACGCCGCAACGTGCGACACGAAATCGGGATTCCCCTCGATCACGGCCTTGGGCGTCAGCGCGACCACTTCGCGTTCCAGCGCTTTACGCGCGCGCTGGCGACCGGCGTCATCACCCGCTTCGCGACTGGGATCGAACTTGGCTTCGAACAGCTCGACCAGCAATCCTGCAATCATCGGATAGCGATTGAGCGTTTCCTCCATGTACGCTTGGGAGAATGGCGTGCCGACCTGCTGCTGGTACTTGCAGTAGCCGCGCAGCATCGCGATCTGGCGCCAGCTCAACCCGGCGCGCAGCACCAGCGCGTTGAAATGGTCGTTTTCCGCACGGCCATGCCACGCGGCATGGAACAAATCCTCGAAACGCGCGTGCAGGTCTTCCAGCTTGAACTGCAACGGCGACGCCGGGCGCACAACGAAATCCTGCACGCAGGCCTTGCCGTTGCGCACGTCCAGCGCGTGCACCTGTTCTGTGTCCACTTTCATGCCGGCGTTTTCCAGCAGCGGCAGCGCATCCGAAAGCGGAATGTCGTTGCCAGCGCGGAATACCTTGAAGTGCAGCTCACCCGGCTTGCGATACGAATCGTGCAACGCGAGACGCATGTCTTCGCCCGCGCCCGCCATCGCGGTCAGAATGCCCACGTCTTCGGCGGCGCGCGCCGGCGTGGTGTCCTCGATGTAGCCGGCGGTGAACGCGCGGCCCCAGCGATTGGCCAGTTGCGCGCCACGTTCCTCGCCCAGGCCACCGACCAGCGCATCACGCAATTCGTCGTGCCAGCTGCGCACGATCGGCGCGAGTTTGGCCTCCAGCCGGGCCAGATCGACGTCCACGTGTTCGCCCGCGCGCGGACGCACCACCACGTGCATACGGGCCATCGGCGAGTCGCCGATCTGGACCGTCGCGTCCACGTGCGCACCGTGCAACTCGTCGAGCAGCATGTCCTTCACGCGGTCGCCCACCGCGGCGCTGTAATGATCGCGCGGGATGAACACGAGGCACGAGAAGAAGCGGCCGTACGCATCGCGACGCACGAACAGCCGCGCATGCCGGCGTTCGTTCAAGTCGAAGATGCCGGTGGCGAGTGCGAACAACTCGTCGGCCGAAGCCTGCAGCAATTCATCACGCGGCAGCATTTCCAGGATCGAACGGAACGCCTTGCCGGAATGCGATTGCGGGCGCAGGCCGGAACGCTTTTCGACCGAGTCGAATTTCTGGCGCACCAGCGGGACGTCCTGCGGACGGCGCATGTACGAGGTGGAGGTATACAGGCCGAGGAAGCGCGACTCGCCGGTCGGCTTGCCCTTTTCGTCGAAGCGCAGCACGCCGATGTAATCCATGTAGCCCGGCCGGTGCACCCGCGAACGCGCGTTGGTCTTGGTCAGGATGATCGCGTCCATCGAGCCCGACTGCGGCAGGCGGCTCGCGACCAGGCTCTTGACCGAACGTGGCGCGGTAGCGAGGCCAGGATCACGCAGGATGCCGAGCCCCGAACCTTTGCGCGCCTTCAGCAGTTCGTCGCCGTCATCGGCCAGCACGTCGTATTCGCGGTAGCCGAGGAAGGTGAAGTGGTTGTCCGCGGCCCAGCGCAGGAACGCCTGACCCTCGGCAATTTCGTCCGCGCCGAGGATGGTGTTGTCCTTGCCGAGGTTGTCGGCGATCGCGAGCATCTTGTCGTGCATCGCCTGCCAGTCAGTGACAGCGGCGCGCACGTCGCCCAGCGCCACCTGTGCCACTTCCTGCAACTGATGCAGGGTGGCGTCGTCCACGCGATCGATCTCGGCATACATCACCGACTCCATCGCAATCCCGTCGTCCGGGTTGCCGATGGTGGCGAGGTTGCCCTTCGCATCCCGCGCGACATCGAGGATCGGGTGCACCAGACGATGCAGGCGCAGGCCGGCGCCCGCGATCACCATTTCCAGCGAATCGACAAGGAACGGGGCGTCGTCGGCGACCACCTCGACCACCGAATGCGGACACGACCAGCCGTTGTGCTCGCGGTCGGGATTGAATGCCCGCACACTCGCCTGTCCTGCTGGCCGACGGCGAAACCAGTCGAACAGCTCCGCGATCAACGCAGACCACGTGTCGCTGCCGCGCCGCGCCAATTCCTCAGCGCCGATTTCGCTGCAGACCTGTTTCGCGAAAGCCTCGGCCAAGTTGGCATCGGCGCTGCCGCATTTGACCCGGACATCCGCCGCGATCGCAGCGATCTCAGCCCCGCTGGCGGGGGCACGCAATGCATTCATGTCGTTTCTGTTCGAGCCCGGAAAAGGAACGAATAGGATAGCGCCGCGCGCCCATCGTGTTCCACTTTCGACACCGCACTGCGCCGCGTGCGACCCCATCCACACAATCCGGGGCACGGGCCACGCAAGGGGGCGTCACGCCGTGGGCGCGCAAACCGCCGCGTCGCCGCGCAGGCACCGAGCATTGGGAGAAGCCCGAACCGCGCAGGGGGACTCGATCGGCCACCGGATCCGTCGGTACACCGGTCTGCGCCGCCGCGCGGAACGCCGCAAGGGCGGCCTGTCGGTGCTGATGTTCGATCTCGATCATTTCAAACGCCACAACGATACCCAGGGACACGATGCCGGCGACGCGCTGCTGGGCGCATTCGGCGCGTTGCTCGCGCAGTCGAGTCGCGGCGAAGACATGCCCTGCCGTTTCAGTGGCGAGGAATTCACGCTGGTGCTCACCGACACCTGATCATGCGCAGGCGCGGGTGCGCGCGGAGGCGATCCGCAAGGCCACCTCGGAATTGGTGGTGCACTATCGCGCGGGCACATTGCCGCCGGCGACGGTGTCGATCGGCGTTTCGAGTTATCCCGAACACGGTGGTACGCCCGAGGTATTGTTGCGTATGGCCGATCAGGCGCTGTATCGCGCCAAACAACTGGGGCGTAACAAGGTGACCTCCGCCAGCGATCTGATTCAGCCGTCACAAAGCCCGCGCGCCACGTCGACGGCATGACGCTTGGCCTAGGGAACTGCGCAGGAAATCCCGTCATACTTGGCGTTTGATCCCCGCAGTGCTTGAGAAGCCCCGATGATGAATCTGCCGTGGCGTGGCGCAGGTGCATTGCTGCTGGCGCTGGCCCTCGGCGCGTGCAGCCACCCTGCTCCGCCGCCACCGCCGCCGCCTGAAGTGGGCGTGCTGACGGCGCGGCCTGCCGATGTGCCGGTGGTGCGCAACTACCCCGGTCGCCTCGCCGCCACGCTCACCGCACAGGTACGCGCCCGCGTGACCGGCGTGGTCCTGCAGCGCGTGTACAAGGAAGGCACCGACGTCAAGGCCGGCGACGTCTTGTTCAAGATCGACCCGGCGCCGCTGGAAGCCAGCCTGCGCCAGGCACAGGGCCAGCTCGCGCAGGCCGAAGCCACCGCACGCAATGCCTCCGTCAAGGCCTCGCGCAGCAAGGCGCTGGGCGCCAAGGGCCTGCTGGCGAAACAGGATGTCGACGACACCGCCGCCGCCGCAGCGGAAGCCGATGCC
>Ga0207667_10000832_pt1 | contig 39937 bp, 31 predicted proteins | sample KBSCornC52_FD_184301 | JGI IMG/M metagenome (GOLD analysis project Ga0207667, IMG submission 184301) | Corn rhizosphere microbial communities from Kellogg Biological Station, Michigan, USA - KBS Corn C5-2 (SPAdes) (version 2) | ecosystem: Host-associated > Plants > Roots > Rhizosphere > Soil ...
CGACATCAAGGCGACCTTCACCAAGCCGGTCACGACCGATGCGGTGAAGGCCGCGCTCGCGGGCCTCAACCTCAACGAAGAGAAGATCACCACCTTGGGCGACGCCGGCGACGCCGTCTCGATCGAGACGCAGACCTCGTTCGCCGACGATTCGAACCGGCTGTGGGATGCCCTCAAGACGGTCGCCCCGGTCGATCGAGCCAGATCCGAGATCACCTCGGTCCAGGCCTCGCTCGGCGGCGAGTACCTGCGCAACGCGCTGTGGGCCTTGCTGATCGCGCTCGGCATCCAGTTCCTCTACATCGCGTTCCGGTTCGGCTGGAACTACATCTTCGGTCTCGTCACGGTCATCGCGCTGGTGCGCGACGCGGCCATGATGATCGGCATCTACGCGCTCGCCAACCAGCGGGCCGACGACGCCTTCCTGGCCGCCGTCCTGACGGTCATCGGCTACTCGGTCATGGACACGATCGTCATCCTCGACCGTATCCGCGAGAACACCAAGCTGATGGCCGGCGCGCCGTACGACCGGATCGTCAACGAGTCGATCAAGCAGACCATGACGCGCTCGTTCAACACGCTCGCGACCGTCATCATCACGCTGCTCGCGCTGCTGATCCTGGGCGGCGACTCGCTCAAGGACTTCGCCTTCGCGCTGCTCGTCGGCATCGTCTCGGGCGGCTATCACTCGATCTTCTACTCCGCGCCGCTGGTGCTGCGCTTCCGCGAACGCCAGATGGCGGCCGCGGCGGCGCGCCGGGCGGCCGGACCCGCCGCCGGAGCCGGTCCGCGCACGCGCGCGGACGCGACCGCGCTGGCGGGCCGCGGCGGCGCCGCCCGCGAGGACATCGTGGCCGCGCGTCGCGCGCGCCGCGAGAAGGCCAAGTCGACCCGCGAACCCTCGACCGGCCCGGTGCGCTACAAGCGCAACCGCGACGACGCCGGCTCGACGACCGCGGTGGAAGAGCCGCAGGCGTACGAACCCGACGAGGAAGTGGACCCGCTCGACGCCCAGAACCAGGGGCTGCACGATGCGGCCTTCGATCAGGGCCACGAAGAGGTCAAACTCAATCTCGAAGGCTTCGAACCGACCGTCGCCCCGGACTCGCCGCCGGCCACCGCGGATGACGCAAGCGAAGAGAAGTGATCGCGCGATGCCGCGTCCGACCGCGTCGGAGGCGGCATTCGAGAAGGCGTTAGCCGCACTGGGCGGCGGTCCCCCTGCCAAGGGAAGCAACGATGCGTCCGCATTCATCGCGGACGCATTTTTGCGTCGCGAGGAGTTCTTGCGGCGCGAGCCGTTCGCCGGCATCGCCGACGCGCCGACGTTCCACACCAAGATCGTCGGGGTGTCGTTCGAAGGGCGTCAGGATATCCTCGACGGCCTGGTCGAAGGCGCCGAGCTGGCATTGCTGCGGCAGCCCGACAATCCGTTCGATCCCAACGCCATCGCGGTCCATTTCGGCAGCCTCCAGTTGGGCTTCTTACGCAAGGAGATCGCGCGCGAGATCGCGCCGGTCTTCGACGAGGGCACGCCCTACGGCGCGCGCGTCGCGTCCCTGACCGGCGGAGGGCAGAAGCACCGCGGCGTCAACATCTTCGTCTGGCGCAAGCGGGTGGCGGCCTTCGAGAAGGCGGACGCCGGCGCGGCGCGCGAGCGCCCGCGCGGCGACGACGAGGCCTTGATCCGCGCGCTGCTCGGCGAGCACCGGCCGCACCGCGCGCAGCTCGACGTGCTCGAACGGGTCGATGCCGGCAAGAACACGCTCGCGGTGCTGGGGACCGGACGCGGCAAGTCGTTCTGCTTCCAGCTGACGGCGGCCCGACGCGCGCTCGCGCACGGCGAGAAGACGCTCGTCATCTATCCCCTGCGCGCGCTCGCCAACGATCAGTTCGAGGCGCTCGCGCGCAAGCTCGATCCTTTCGGGCTGCGCATCCTGCGCGCCAACGGCTCGATCACGCCGGACGAACGGACGGCGCTATTCGCCGCGCTCGAGGACGGGTCGTGGGACGTCGTCCTGGCGACGCCCGAGTTCCTGACGTTCCACCGCGATGCATTCTCGGGCCCGAGCGTGCCGCGGCTGGTCGTCGTCGACGAAGCCCATCACCTCTACGAGTCCAAGCACCGCCCCGCCTACGGCAAGCTGGGGGCGTCGATCGCGTCGCTCGGCTCGCCGCAAGTGCTGGCGCTCACCGCGACCGCCGGCGACGCCGCCTTCGCGCACGTCACCCGCGAGCTGGGCATCGATGCGTGGGTGATCGATCCGACCGTCCGCGAGAACCTCGGGATGGTCGACGCCCGCGGCACCAAGGATAAGATCGGCTATCTGGCCGAGCTGCTGGATCGCGCGGACGACGGCAAGGCGATCGTGTATTGCATGTCGCGCACGGAAGCGCAGAAGGTCGCCGACGGCCTGCGCAGGCGACTGGGCGACGCCGTGATGTTCTACCACGCCGGCATGCCGACCGAAGACCGTCTGCAGGTCGAGCGGTACTTCCGCGCCGGCGATATCCGCACCGTGATCGCCACCTCGGCGTTCGGCGAGGGCATCGATCTCCCCGACGTGCGCCACGTGGTGCTCTACCACCTGAACTTCGACTTCACCGAGTTCAACCAGCAGGCCGGGCGCGCCGGCCGCGACGGGCTGCCGGCGGACATCCACCTGCTCTACGGCGACGCCGACAAGCGCATCAACGAGTTCATCATCGATCGCGACGCGCCGACGCTGCCGGTCCTGCGCGAGCTCTATCGCGGGATGAAGGGCATGGCCCATGCCGGCGAGCTGCGTGCGACCTACGCCGACATCTCCCGGACGCTCGATCTCGACAAGGCCAACGAGCGCAGCGTCGGCGCGGCCGTGCGGATCTTCGAGGACGCCGGGCTGCTCGAGACCGGCTTCGACGACGACGGCCGTTACTTGCGCTTCCTGCCGGTCGAGGGCACCGTCGACCTGCGGCAGACCGAACGGTTCGCCGAAGGCGAGGCCGAACGCGACGCGTTCGCGCGCTTCTCCGACCTGGCGTTGACCGCCAAGGCTGACGCGCTGCAGCGGATCGTCAATCGCCCGATCTACCCGGAGCGCGTCGCGCTGATGAAGCCGTGATCTATCCGCCCGCGCTACGCCCCGGCGACGCGGTCGCGCTGATCGCGCCGGCCGGCCCGCTCGCGTCGGCGGCCGAACTGGACGCGGCGATCGCGCGTGTCGAGGCGCTCGGCCTGCGCGCCGTCCTCGGCGATCACGTCCTCGCGCGCCGCGGATTCCTCGCCGGCACCGATGCGCAGCGGGCCGCCGACCTCAACGCGGCGCTGCGCGATCCGGGCGTGCGCGGGGTCTTCGCCGTGCGCGGCGGCTACGGCACGACCCGGCTGCTCGATCTGGTGGATTACGACGCGCTTCGCGCCGATCCGAAGGTGCTGCTGGGATATTCCGACCTGACCGCGCTGCTGGGGGCGTGCACGGCCCGAGCGGACGTGGTGACGTTTCACGGCCCGGTCGTCGCGCTCTCGCCGTTCGGCCCGGCCGAGATCGACTGGCTGCGTCGCGCCGCGTTCTCGGACGCCCCGATCGGGACGCTGGCGGTCCCGGACGGCCGAGCGCTGGTCCCCGGGCGCGCGCGCGGGCGGCTCGCGGGCGGCAACCTGTCCCTGATGGCGGCGCTCGTCGGGACGCCGTACGCGATCGACTGCGCCGGCGCGATCGTCTTCTTCGAAGAGGTCGACGAGGCGCCCTACCGGATCGACCGGATGGTGACGCAACTGCGCGCGAGCGGAACGCTGCGCGGCGCTGCGGGGATCGTCCTCGGGACCTTCGCCGGCTGCGACGCGGGCGAGGACGCCGAGCCGGAGCGTCGCCTCGCCCACGCGATCGCCGACCGCTTCGGCGATCTCGGCATTCCGGTATTGACCGGAGCGCCGATCGGGCACGAGGGAGAGCAGTGGACCCTCCCGATCGGCGCCACCGCGACGTTGGATGCGGACGGACGGACGCTAACCGTCGATCGGATCACCGCGCATCGTCGTACCAGCGGGCGAGGTCGGCCTTGAACGTCGCCAGCGCCGCCGGATTCAGATAGACCATGTGGCCGGACGGATAGAAACCGAAGGTGATGTTCTTCTGCAGCGCCGGGTTGAGACCGAGGTGGCGCAGCGTGTACTCCGTCGCGTACATCGGCGTCGCGAAATCGTAGTATCCGTTGGCCGAGAAGACGTGCAGGTGCGGGTTCTCGGTCATCGCGGTGGCCAGATCCGGCGCGACGTTGGCCGGCGGATCGCTGCCGTTGTGATGCATGTCCCAGGGCGCGCCCAGCTCGCCGTACGCGGTCGGACGGTATTGCAGGTTGGTGCGGTAGCCGAGGGTGTCGCGCATGTAGCGGTTGCCGAGCGCGACGAACGCGCCCGAGATGCCGACGTCGGACGGATCCCAATCCGGCCTGTCGGCGTTGACGTCGAGGTCGTAGGTGGTGTAGCGCCCGTCGTAGCGGCCGACCACCGTCGAGCGGTCGCGCAGCAGTTCTTTCTCGAAGCGCGAGTACGGGACGCGCAGGTCCGAGTTGCGGATGTAGGTCTCCGAGAGGCCGATGTAATCGTGCAGACGCGCCACGTCCGCGTCGAACGCCGCCGGGCTAAGGTCCGAGCCTTGCGCGAGGTCGTGCAGGTAGCGGCCGCCCGCGAACGCCTTGACCTCGTTCACGTACGCGACCAGGCTCTTGCCCCGGCCGGCCTTGTGGTGGAACCACGCGGTCGCGGCTTCGGTCGGTAGGTAGCCGACGTACGTCCAGTCGCCGCCCGCGATCGGACCGCCCCCTAGGCCGAAGTTGAGCACCGACGAGAGCAGCACCACGCCGTTGACCTGGACGCCCGCGTCTTCGAGCATGTTGACGAGCACGCAGTCGCGCGTGGTGCCGTAGCTCTCGCCGAACAGGAACTTGGGCGAGTTCCAGCGCGAGAATCGGGTGATGTAGCGCTGGACGAACTGGGTGAAGGCCCGACCGTCCTGGTCGATGCCCATGAAGTCCTTCGGATCGCCGGCGCCGAGCACGCGGCTGAAACCGGTGTTGGGCGCGTCGACGAAGACCAGGTCGCTCTTGTCGATCAGGCTGTAGGCGTTCTCGATCAGCGCGAACGGCGCGTTCGGGATCGCCTTGTCGTCGGACGTCCGGACGCGCAGCGGCGCGAACGAGCCCATCCGCAGCCAGATGCTCGAACTGCCCGGCCCGCCGTTGTAGAAGAACGTCACCGGACGGTGGGTCGCGTCGGCGCCGTCCTTGACGAACGCCGTATAGAACATCCGCCCGGTGATCTGATCCTTGGCGTTGCGCAGCGTGATCGTGCCCGCCCGCGCGGTATAGGAGATCGCGGAACCGCCGACGTGCGCCACCGCATGGGTGACCGCGTCGGGGTCGGCCGGCGGCACCGCCGGCGGGGCCTTGGTCGCGGGCGCGGCGCCCAGGAGCAGCGCGACCGCGAGCGTCGCGGCGATGGTGCGTGGGTTCATGCTGTCGATCATCCTCTTAGCGTCCCAGCGCCGCGTCGTACCAGCGCGCGAGGTCGGATTTGAACTGGACGAGCGCGCCGTCGTTCAGGTACACCATATGGCCCGATTGGTAGTAGCCGAAGGTGATGTTGCTCTGGAGCTGCGGGCTCAGGTCGAGATGCTTGAGCGTGTACTCGGTCGCGAAGAACGGCGTCGCGAAATCGTAATAGCCGTTCGCCGAGAAGACCTTGAGGTTCGGATTCTGCGTCATCGCGTCGGCCAGGTCGGGCGCGACGTTGGTGGGGTAGCGGCGATCGTGCGAGAAGTCCCAGGAGCTGCCGCCGGCATAGATGATGTCGTAGATGTTCGTGCGGTACGGGATCGGCGGGTCGTAGCCGAGCGTCTGGCGGAGATACTGGTTGATGGCGGTCGTGTAGGCGCCGTCGATCGCCGAGTCGGTCGGATCCCAGGCCGGCCCCTCGTTCGACGCGCGATCCAGGTCGTAGGTGGTGAAGCGGCCGTCGAGCCGGCCGACGACCCGTCCGCTGCTGCGGAGGAGCTCGCGTTGGAAGCGGTCGTACGAGACCCGCAGGTTCGCGTTCCGGACGAATCGCTGCGGCAGCCCGAGATAGCCGCTCAGTTTGCGGACGACGTCGTCGCGCTGCGCCGCCCCGAGCGCGTCGCCTTTCGCGAGCGCGTCGAGATACTCGCCCAGCGCGAAGCTCCGCACCTCGCGCAGATACGTCGGCAGATCGGCCGGCGCGTTGGCGGCCTTGTGGTGATACCACGCGGTCGCCGCTTCGGTCGGAAGGTAGAGCACGTACGCCCAATCGCCGGCCGCGATCGGATCGCCGTTTCCGTAATCGAGCCCGAAGTTCAGGATCGACGAGAGCAGCACCACGCCGTTGAGGAAGATGCCCTTCCCGACCAGGTAGTCGGCCAGTGCCGCCGACCGCGTCGTCCCATAGGATTCGCCGAACAAGAATTTCGGCGAGTTCCAGCGGTCGAACCGGGTCAGATAGTTCGAGATGAACTGCCCGAACGCGGCCGCATCCTGATCGACCCCGAAGAACGTCTTCTCTTTGCCGGCCGCGATCCGGCCGAAGCCCGAGTCCGGCATGTCGATGAACACCAGGTCGCTCTTGTCGAGCAGGCTGTACGGATTATCCGCGATGCGGTACGGGGCGGGCGCGCTGGGCGTGCCGTTGGGCGCGGCCACCCGGACCGGCCCGATCGAGCCCATCCGCAGCCACATCGTCGAACTTCCCGGACCGCCGTTGTAGATGAACGTGACGGGCCGGTCGGAGCCGCCGGTGGTGTAGGCGGTGTAGAAGACGCGCGCCGTCTCGACGTTGTTGCCGTCTTTGAGTGCCAAGGTTCCGGCACGGGCGGTATAGGCGATCGGCCGGCCGTCGATGGTGACCGTATGCTGGGTGACGGCGTCGCCCGTCTCGCCGGCACTGGGGGCTGCCGGTCCGGCCGTCGCCGGTGCGGCCGGCCCGGCGGCGCGAGCGACGAGCGGACCGCCGGCCAAGGCCGCCAACAGCAGAACACAGAGCGTACGTTTCATTCGGGTGAAAATCGTCGCGACAGTGAGGAAGTCCTATCCGCGCCGTGGTACGTGCTTCGCTTGTGAACCTCAATACGATCGTCGAAGTGAAACGCCCGGCTTCGGCCGACGAGATCCGGCAGTGGCGTGCCGGCGACGCTTGGCTGGCGGGCGGGACCTGGCTGTTCTCCGAGCCGCAGATCCACACCGACACGCTGATCGATCTGGGACGGTTCGACTGGGCGCCGCTCGAGAGCGGCGCGGACGGTCTCGCGATCGCGGCGACCTGCACGATCGCGCAGCTGTACGCCTTCGCACCGCCCGCCGAATGGGCGGCCGGCCCGCTGATCGGTCAGTGCTGCCGGTCGTTCCTCTCGTCGTTCAAGATCTGGAACGAGGCGACCGTCGGCGGCAACATCGTGATGTCGCTGCCGGCCGGTCCGATGATCTCGCTGACCGTCGCGCTCGAAGGAAGCTATACGCTGTGGCCCCGCGGCGGCGCGCCGCGCGAGGTCCGGGCGATCGATTTCGTCACCGGCAATCACGCCAACGTGCTGGCCCCGGGCGAGCTGCTGCGCGCCATCCGGCTGCCGGCTTCGGCGCTGGCCAAGACGTTCGCGTTCCGGCGAGGAGAGCTCACGCACCTCGGGCGTTCGTCCGTGCTGCTGATCGGCACGCGGCTGCGGCCCGCCGGGGGATTGACGCTGACGGTGACCGCGGCCACCGTCAAACCGGTCCAGCTCGCGTTCGACGGCCTTCCCTCGGCGGAGGAGTTGCGGGACGCGATCGACGCCGCGATCCCGGACGCGCTCTATCTCGACGACGTCCACGGTTCGCCGGAGCATCGCCGGCACCTGACCTATCATTACGCCGAGCAGATCCGTCGGGAGTTGGGCGCATGAAGCTCGACGTCAACGGCAAGGCGTTCGCGGCCGACCCGGCGCCCGGCGAATGTCTGCGCGTCTTCCTGCGCGACCTCGGCTGGTACGGCGTCAAGAAGGGCTGCGACGGCGGCGACTGCGGCGCGTGCACGGTCTGGGTCGACGAGCGGCCGGTCCACAGCTGCCTCTATCCGGCGTTCCGCGCCGAGGGCAAACGCGTCACCACCATCGAGGGACTCGCGACCGGCGATACGCTGCATCCGATGCAGCAGGCCTTCCTCGACGCGCAGAGCTTCCAGTGCGGCTACTGCGCCGCCGGCATGATCATGACCGGCGCGGCCCTAACGGACGAACAGAAAGACGACCTGCCGCGCGCGCTCAAGGGCAACCTGTGCCGGTGCACCGGCTACGGCTCGATCCGCGACGCGTTTGCGGGCGTCACGAACGTGGCCGGCGACGCGGCCGGCGCGTCGGTCGGGGCGAACGTCCCGAATCCGTTCGCCCGCGACATCGTCACCGGCAAGGCCCGGTACGCCGGCGACGTCCCGCCGATGGACGGGATGCTGCATCTCAAAGTGCTGCGGTCGCCGCACGCGCACGCCAAGATCCTCTCGATCGATCGCGGCGAGGCGCTGGCCGTACCGGGCGTGGTCGAGGTGTTCACCTGGGAGGACGTCCCGCGCAAGCTCTACACCACCGCGATCCACGAGGACAACCGCGTCGATCCGGACGACACCTACATGCTCGACAACGTCGCGCGCTTCGTCGGACAGCGGATCGCCGCGGTCGTCGCGGAGACCGAGGCCGCCGCCGAGGAAGGCTGCCGCAAGCTCAAGGTGGAGTACGAGGTGCTTCCCGCGGTCTTCGATCCGGAAGAGGCGATGGCGCCCGGCGCGCCGCTGCTCCACGCCAAAGACGGCGACTCGCACATCCAGCATGCCGAGAAGAACGTCTTCCTGGAGATCCACGGCGAGGTCGGCAGCGTCGCCGCCGGATTCGCGGAAGCCGACGCGGTCTACGAGGCCACCTACGAAGCATCCCGCCAACAGCACGTGCATCTGGAGACGATGCAGTCGATCACCTGGCGCGACGACGCCGGCCGCCTGCACGTGCGGACGAGCGTGCAAGGCCCGTTCGTCGTCAAGGGCAAGCTCTGCTATCTGTTCGGCATCCTGCCGGCCGACCTGCACGTGTTCGCCGAACGCGTCGGCGGCGGTTTCGGCGGCAAACAGGACATGATGAGCGAGGACCTGCCGCTGCTCGCGACGCTCAAGACGGGACGCCCCGTCAAGTGGGAGTTCACGCGCGAAGAACAGTTCACGGGCGCGACCACGCGCCATCCGATGAAGATCCACGTCAAGCTGGGCGCCAAGCGCGACGGTACGCTGACCGCCATGCAGTACCGGATCGTCTCGAATACCGGCGCCTACGGCAATCACGGCGGCGAGACGCTCGCCAACGGGATGTCCGGCCCGTGGGCGATCTACAAGTGCCCCAACAAGAAGGGCGACGGCTACGCCGTCTACACGAACATGCAGTGCGGCGGCGGTTTCCGCGGCTACGGCACCACTCAGCCGACCTTCGCCGTGGAATCGGCGCTCGACGAGCTGGCCGCGATGCTCGCGATCGATCCGATCGAGATGCGCCGCAAGAACGTGATCGGCAAGCACGACAAGATGGAGTCCGCGCTCTCCGAGATCTCCGACCTCACGATGGGCAGCTACGGTCTGGACCAGTGCATCGACGCGATCGAGCGGGGGCTCGCGAGCGGTCGCGGCCTTCCCAAGCCCGAAGGCGACGATTGGCTCGAAGGCAGCGGGACGGCGCTCTCGATGCTCGACTGCGTGCCGCCGACGGAGCAGCGATCCGGTTGCGAGATCGCGCTCCGGGCCGACGGGAGCTATCGCTTCACGGTCGGCTCGGTCGAGATCGGCAACGGCCTGGTGACCGCCCAGCAGCAGGTGGTCGCGCAGATCATGGGCTGTCCGACCTCGCGGGTCGCCTTCCTCAACGCGGATACCGACGAGACCCCGTACGACAGCGGGACGTTCGCGAGCGTCGGCATGATGGTGCCGACCAAGGCGGTCGAGAACGCGGCGCGCGCGCTGCGCGACGCGATCGTCGGGTTCGCCGCCCGGACGACCGGCGCGAAGCTCGATGCGTGCGTGCTCGACGGCGACGGCGTGGTCTGCGGCGATCGCCGCATCGGCCTGGTCGAACTCTGCGAGGCCGCGGAAAAGAACGGCGTCGAACTCGCCGCCTTCCGCAAGGCCTACGGGTCGCCGCGCACGGTCGCGTTCATCGCGTACGGCGTCCGGCTGGCGGTCCACCGCATCTCGGGCGAGATCCGGATCCTCTACAGCGCCGAGGCGGTCGACGCGGGCGTTCCGATGAACCCCAACCAGCTGCGCGGCCAGGTCGTCGGCGGCGTCGTGCAAGGCGTCGGCTACGCGCTGCAGGAGAAGATGGTCTACGACGCGCGCGGAGCCGTCGTCAATCCGACGCTGCGCAACTATCGCATCCCGGCGTTCGCCGACGCGCCCGTGACCGAGGTGTTCTTCGCCGATACCTACGACGCGGTCGGTCCGCTCGGATCCAAGTCGATCGCGGAGAACACCATCAATCCGGTCGCGCCCGCCATCGGCAATGCGCTGCGGGCGGCCACCGGTATCCGGTTCACCGCGCTCCCGTTCACCGAGGACCGGATCTTCGCGCGGCTGCAGTCGCTCGAAACGGCGTAGGGCTCTAGGGCAGCAGCCGCCAGAGCGCGGCGATCTCGATCGCGTAGCACGCGATCAGCACGGACCACATCGCCGGCACGCGCCCGCGCGGCTGGCCTTCGGGGAAGAGCCACGGCCGGAAGGCGACGATCGCGAGCGGCATCAACGGCCACGTCGTGACCGCGACGCTCAATCCGTTCCCCACGAAGGTGGCCAGCGCCGGATGCAGCGAGCTCAGCAGCGGGTTGAGGAAACGCAATTCGAGCATCACCACCGGGAAGAGCGTCAGCAGCACGAGGGCCGCGGTCTTCCATTTGCTCGGCGCCTTGCCGGTCGCCGGATCGGCCGGTACCCAGCCGGGAAACGACGCGTCGATCCGTTGGGCGTGGAAACCGAGCACCAGGTCTTCGCTCTCGCGGATCAGGGCGGCGCGCTCCGGCGACGCCATCCACGCGTCGAGGTGGTCGCCCGTATCGAACCGCAGGACGGTCGTCCAACCGGCGCCGACCGTGAGCGGCGGCTGGATGAACGAGCCCAGATACCCCGGGAACGCCGCCTGGGCCTTGATGAAGCGATCCGCGAACGCGCGATAGGCGGCCTCGCTGCCCGGCTTGATCTGCGTCACGATGACTTCGGTGCCGCCGTGCCGGGCGTCGGTCCGGTCCATCGCTAGTTCCCTCCGATGGACGGGGCTAGCGAGCCGGGCGTCGGCGCGAGACGCCCGAGCGGCACGGCGCGCAGGGTCGTAGCCGCCGCGCTCGCGCGCACCATCGCGTACTTCGTCACGCGCGCCGGCCGGCCGTCCGGCATGGTGCCGCCGACCAGCAGATCGGCGCCGGACGTGGTGGCCGTCGTCCCGACGCTGACCGACGTGCCGCCGAACGGAGCGAACGTCGCGGTCGCCGAGAACCCGACGCCGTAGTCGTGGGCTTCGGGATGCTTCAAGTACACCATCGGCGCGCCGTCGAGCGCGCTGCCGCTGGAATAGACCTTCACCGTTCCGCCGGCGCGTTGACCGACGACGATGCTCTGGGCGCCGCCCAGCGATCCGGCAAGCCAGCCGACCGCGAGCGAGAGTCCCCCCCGATAGCGCGTGCCGAACGGCGCGAAGGATGCGGTGGTGACGGGCGCGTCGACGCCCTGCGCCGCGTGCATGGCCGCTCGTCCGGCCGCGGATCCGAACGGCTTCATGAGCCACAGACGGAAGACTTTGACCACCGCCGGACTGCCCGGACCGGGCGCGGTGACGATGCTGTAGCGGCCGGACATCATGTCGACCATGCCGGCCGCGACGCTGACGCCGGAGCGGTCGTTGGCATACGGGACGAACGAGGTGAAGAGCGCGGGAGCGGTACCCGATGCAGCGGGCATCTGCGAGCCGTAGACGTTCACCCGGTCCTGCACGCCCGCGCCCGAGCCGACGATGATGTTATCCGCGCTGGTCCCGTCGATCTGGGCCGCGGCGACGGTCGCTCCGCCGCGATCGACGGCCGGGAACGGGGCGAAGCGCGTGACTTCGGTCTGGAACGGATGGCCCCCGGCGCGCGCCGTGCCGGAATAGACGACCACGCTCGGCGACACGCCTTTGCCGGTGCCGACGATCAGGTCGAGGACGCCGTCCGCCTCGACGTCGCCCATCGCGACGTTCGGCATGCCGTAGAAGCCGGGGAAGGGCGTGACGGTCGCGATCGGCCGGTCGCCGTTGCCGTCGTACACGCGCACCGTCGCCGGGTGGCCCGGCGAACCGGGCACGCCGACCGCGAACGCCGAGACCGCCGGGATGACGTTGATGGTCGCCATCAGGCCGTTGTCCTCGTGGTTGAGACGATGGCAATGCAGGACGTAGAGCCCGGTGAAGTCGACGAACTTGGTCCGCATCGTGAGCGTGCCGGGCGTCACGACCGCTTCGCGCGCGCCCATCGTCGGGGCCGGGACGTTGACGTTGTCGTCTCCCCACATCTCGACGCCGGTGCGCAGGCCGGTCGTCGGATCGTGGTACTGCATGACCTGGAAATCGTTGACGTGGACGTGGATCGGATGCTCGTCGTTGTTGTGGTTGACGAACGTCCACTCCTCGACCGAGCCGAGGCGCGGCTGGATGAGCGGGATATACGGGAACGCGTTCCCGTCGAACGCGTAGACGAACGCCTTGGGATCGGCGGTGCTGGCATGACCGTTGAGGAATCCGCCGCCGATCACGAGCGTGCGCCGCACGTCCGGTTTGACGTGCGAGAGGTCGACGAACGAGGTGTAGGCGTGCAGCGGCTGTCCCTCGACGAACGGGGTCGTCTCGCCCGGCCCTTCGGACGGCACGGCCCGCGCCAGCACCTGCGTCGGGAAGACGAAGAACCCGTCGGCATAGCTCATGGCGGACGGCAGGACGCTCAGATTCCCGAGGATGGCGGGCGGGTTGGCGGTGCCGTTATTCGTGTAGAGGATCCCGGGCGCGGTCTTGGTCTTGGCCCCGCGCAGCATCGGCGGCATCTCGAGCACGAGCGAACCGGTCGCCGGAATCGTCACCGCGATCGCGTAGCGGCTGGCCGGCGGGATCAGCAACTCGGTGCCGCCCCGCGTCGGCGGCACGTGCACGACCGGATAGGGGTTGCCGTCCTGACCGACGATCGCGATCTTGGGATGGTGCCCGGTCGCCGTCTCGGTCAACTCGACGTTCATGTAGGCGAAGTCGCTGATGTTCTCGAGCACCCAGATCTCGGTCTGCCCGGCTTTGCTCTTGACGACCGGCTCGAACTGGCCGTTGACGGTGAACTGCACGTCGCGCAGCTCGTCCGGCAGCGACGGGTCGGCCGGGACGTCGTCGGCCGCCCGCCCGCTCGACGCGGTGAAGCGCTGCAGATTGCTCGGCACGAACTGGAACAACCCGCGATCGTTGTCGATCGAGAGCGGACCGGCGTACCAGACGGTGGCGTAGCGCGTCCCGGGCTTGGCGTCCGCGAAATTCACCGGCGCCAGCGACGGGCGGTAGGTGCCGGCCTGCAGCTGCCCGGCCTTCGGCGCTGCCATCGTGCTGACGTACTGCGGCCAGTTGACGTTGTTGAGCTGCGCCAGGCCGCCGGCGCGGTCGAAGACATCGTCGTACTGCAGGATCATGTTGCGCACCGGGATATGTTTGGCGGTCACCACCGGGATGTCGCCGTCGACCCGGCCGATCGCGAGCAGGCCCGCGAGGCCGTAGTAGGTCTGCTCGGCCGTCAACGTGTGGAGGTGGCTGTGATACCAATAGGCGCCCTGCGGCATATCCTTGGGGACGTGATAGGTGTAGGTGTTCGACATCCCGGCTTGGATGTCGAGCAGCACGTTGTCGCCGTTGCCGCGCGGCGTGACGTGCAGGCCGTGGACGTGCAGATTGAGCGGCGAGGAACGCAACTGCGGCGGGTAGAGCGGGACGCGCCCACCTTTCGGGGTGTAGGCCGGGTCGTAGTAGTCGCGGATCGTCAGGCCGGTCAGACCGTCGTTCATGTGGACGATCAGCGTCTCGCCCGGCCAGACCTGCAGCGTCGGCGCAGGGTAGAGATCGTCACCCGACATCTTCCCGTCGGACGCGGCTCCGCGGATCACCGTATAGGCGAAGACCAGGACGTTCTTGACCGGTCCGGCGACCGTATCGAAGCGAGCTACGCCTTGGTGTGCGGTGAGCGTCACTTCCAGGACGCCGTCCCGGCTGGAGAGCGTGACCGGTTCGGTCAGCTGCGGGCGATCGGCACCGGCCGCCCGTGCGGCTCCCGCGGCGAGCATCGCCACGACGATCGAGATCCGGGCGAATGCGCGAAAGAACGGAGCCATAGCGACGACCTCCAGCAGTGGCCGACGTGGTTCCCGCAGCCGTGCAGGGGACCTTTTTCGAGGGATGGAGGGCGCCTTGGGCCAACTTCCGGTCCGTGACCAACTCGGAGAACAACGTCGACATCGTGCTCGTCGGCGGCGGCATCATGAGCGCGACCTTCGCGACGCTCGTCAAAGAATTGCAGCCGGACGCCACCCTCGCGCTCTACGAGGCCTTGGACGGGCCCGCCGAGGAGAGCACCAACGCCTGGAACAACGCCGGCACCGGTCACGCGGCGCTCTGCGAACTCAACTATACGCCCGAAGCCAAGGACGGCTCGGTCGACATCTCGCGCGCCCTCAAGGTCTACTCGGAGTTCGATCTGTCGCGTCAGTTCTGGTCGTATCTGGTGCGCAAGGGCGCCGTCGGGCCGCCCGGAACGTTCATCCATACCGTCCCGCACGTCAGCTTCGTGCGCGGTTCCGACGACGTCGACTTCCTGCGCAAGCGGTTCGCGGCGATGAGCGCCCACCATTGCTTCGCCGGCATGGAGTACACCGAGAACCGCGACCGCCTGGCCGAGTGGATGCCGCTCGTGATGGAGGGCCGCGATCCGTACGAGCAGGTCGCCGCGACCCGCACGACCGCCGGTACCGACGTGGATTTCGGCGCGCTCGCGCGCGGCATGCTCGCGTATCTGGGCACGCAATCGGGGTTCACGGCCTCGTACGGCCACCGCGTCACCGATCTCAAGCGGGCCGAAGGCGGCCGCTGGGACGTGACCGTTCGCGAGACCGCTACCGGCGCGAAGCGCGCGGTGAGCGCGAAGTTCGTCTTCCTCGGCGCGGGCGGCGGCGCGCTCGCGCTGCTGCAGAAGTCGGGCATCCCCGAGGGCAAGGGGTTCGGCGGTTTCCCGGTCAGCGGCATCTGGCTGCGCAGCGATAATCCCGCGTTGGCCGATCGCCACGACGCGAAGGTCTACGGCAAGGCGTCGGTGGGCGCGCCGCCGATGTCGGTGCCGCATCTCGACACGCGGTACGTCGACGGCAAGCGCGCGCTGCTGTTCGGGCCGTACGCCGGTTTCTCGACCAAATTCCTCAAACGCGGCTCGTACGCCGATCTGTTCGCTTCGATCAACGGCGGAAATCTCGGTTCCATGCTCGCGGTCGGCCGCGACAATATGGACCTCACGAAGTATCTCGTCGGCGAGGTGCTGCAGTCGCTGCAGAAGCGCTTCGCATCGCTCAAGCAGTTCTTCCCCGATGCCAAGCCCGAGGACTGGCGGCTGGAAGTCGCCGGACAGCGCGTCCAGGTCATCATGCCGGACGCCAAGACCGGCGGCAAACTGCAGTTCGGCACCGAAGTGATCACCGCCGGCGACGGTTCGCTCGCCGCCATCCTGGGCGCCTCGCCGGGCGCTTCGACCTCGGTCGCGATCATGCTCAACGTGATCAAGAACGCGTTCAAGGACCGCGTCTCCGAGTGGACGCCCAAGATCGTCGAGATGATCCCGTCCTACGGGCGCTCGATCTCCGACGACGCCGCGCTCGCGGCGAGCGTCCGCGCCGACACGAACGCGGCCCTCAATCTCGAGAACTTGGGCTCTTAGGCGACCTCGAGACGTCGAACGATCACGGGCGATAGGGGTAGTCGTTCGCCTTGCGCGCGTGAGTCGTGCATCATCTCCGCCGCCGCCGACCTCAGATGCGCGGAGACTTCGTCGGGAGTGTCGCCGACGGCGACGACCCGCCCGGCCAGTTCGATCAAATATCCGGAGTAGCCGGTATTGGTTGGTTCTATCACGGCGGTGAACGTCATCGTCATTTCCTCAGCGACCGTAGCATCGCTTGAACCGACTCCCACGAGTCGGCCCCGAGTTCCTTCGACGGGCTCCCCGCCAGTGTATATTTCATGCCGGTCTGGGGGTCTTCGTAGTGATGGTGACTTCCGCGCGAGCCTTTGTAGACGAGGCCCGCGCGTTCGTACATGCGCATGACCTGCCGAACGCGTGGCGGCATCTACACCAGCGCATTGACCAGATCGGCCGCGTCGGTAGCTTTGTAGAAGGCGTTATCGGTCTCGCTGATGGCGGGCGCCCACGGGTCGATCTGCTTTCTTTCCGTCGGCAGATGGACGGTCGGCCCGGCGGCGTCCGAATAGTCGCTGCCGCCGAAGGGCGTGAAGTCGCGGCTCTCGCGGTGCGCCAGCACCAGCGCATCCACGTCGCGTTCGGCGGCGCGCGCCTTTGCGCGCACGTCGTCGCTCAAGCGCTTGTCGCTCCCGATCGCAGCATAGGTCGCCATCGCCGGCCGGTCGGCGTGCCACGGGAGACCCTTCGATTCGGGAAAGCGCACCATGCCGTCGACCGCGTCGACGTCGTCGCGCAGCGCGGCCCGCGCGGATGGGTCGTGGGCCGCCGCTGCGGCGGCGTCGTTGAACGCCTTGACGCTCGCTCGCATCGTCGCGATCTTGTGCGGATCGAGATCAAGCACGTCGAAGGCGGCTGCCGGTCCGAAGGTATCGCCGGGAATGCCGTACTTCGTCCGCATCACGTGGCTGACGGCCGCGCGCGCCATCGCCTGCGGGTCGTCTTCGTGCGACGCGATCGCTTCAGCGATGGTGCTGGGCGTGCCGGGCGAGAGCATGGTCTCGGGCGACGCGGCGAGGTATCGCACGCCGGCCGACGAGAGCGCGTCGGCGAAGCCGAGCGAGGCCATCAGGCACTGGTTGGCGACGACGCCGTCCACGTTGCGGCCGGCGTCCTCGGGATGTTCTCTCGCATGCAGCGCGACGCCGTCGGCGATCGCTTGGGCGATCTTCGGCATCGGCATCACGTGATGGGTGCTGTCGGCTTCGAGCCCACCGCCGTCGCCCGCGCCGTGATCGACCAAGTCGATCCAGGTCTGCTTCGCGCCGGACCTCTGCGCCTCGTCGAGCGTGTGGGCGACGAACCGCGCCAGGTTCGGCTCGCTCGCCATGTCGTGCGCGCTGCCTTCGTGCGCGTCGCCGATCCGCCCGTCGGCCACGCTGTAGTCGTTCGTGTGCAACGCGCCGCCGCGATGGCCGGCGGTCGTGTCCTCGACCGCGAACCCGATGCGCGGGTCCCGGGTGCTCACGCCGATCGCCTGGCGGAGTACCTCGTTCTGCGAGAGGTCGAGATTGTTATCGCCGTCGCGATAGATGCCGAACTCCAGCGCCCGTTGCGCCGGCACGATGGTGGTCTGCAAAGTAGCCTCCTCGGAATAGTCGTTCCGAGGGTCTACTGCTTAGAGAATCGCGCCTGACAAGTGGGACCAGGAGGAACGGCCGGAGCCTCATTGGAACGGCCATCTCGTGGTGGCTGGGCGACTCTTCCGAGCGCGTTTTCGATTGTTATTGCTCCGGTGCATTTCGGGAGCCGCGATTCTTGCAATTGCTATGACCGGGTGCGCCCCATCGACGGCTGCCTTGATTCAAGCTGATGCGTAAGAGAACGACTGTCGTGAGGAAATCGTTCTTCGCGATCCAAACCAGCCGACATAAGCCATGTCTGAGAAGTTAGCGTTCCTCGAGATAGACCCAGTTCAGTCGAATGTGCCGCCGGGTTATGTCGCTTATAGCCTGAGGCAATGGGGGCACATACATTCCGGAGAGATCGTCGGCGTAGAATGGGACGATGAAAACAGCCGACCGATATTCCGATTTGGCTCCACGCTAGGCATACACACCGGCCGGAGGCCTGCTCTTTTCCCGGCGGAGACCTCGCGCCTAATCGTGCTCCAGGATGCGCCGATCGACCCTCGCGTCCTCGAACTTGACGCCGGGCCCGTCCCGGAGAAAGTCCCGGAGACGTTTCACGAGCCAACGCCGTAGCGGCCAGTCGATGAATAGAGGGCCGCCTGAGGCGGCCCTCTGCGCCGTTATTTGCCTTTCGCTTTCGAAGCGTCGTAGGCCAGGGCTTCTTTGATGAGCGCCTTGAGCTTGGGCACGTCGACCTTGTCGCCTTCGAAGAAATCGATGGCGCGTCGCCGGTTGCCCTCGAGCCCGGCGTTGAACAGCCCGTGCGCGTCCTTGAAGCGGGCGCCCTTATCGAAGGTCAGCTTGACCTTGCCCTTGTGCGGGTTCATCACGCAGATCAGGCCGTGCTTGGAGTAGGTGGGCGTGCCCATCCACTTCCACTCCTCGACGATCGCCGGGTCGGCCGCAAGCAGCAGCCGGCGGAGTTCCGCCAGCACGTCGCCGCGCCAGTCGTCGGTCTTGCGGATCAGTTCGTCGACCTGTTGGGAGGCGTTCATGCCCGGGGATTACTTCAATGGCGTCGGCGGGCCTTCGACCGATGCCTGGGGAACGCCTCACGCCATGTCTGTAACGGCATGGCGCAGCATACTCCTGGCGCTCTGTTTGGGTTCCGCGGCGATCACCGCGATCAGTCTGTTCACCGATAGCATTCAGGCGTCGTCAGCGCTCGGATTCCAAGTGTCGCGCACGACGGACCCCAAGGTCGTTCGCGTCGATGCGGTGGACGCGGGTGGAGCGGCGGACTCGAGCGGCTTGCGCGTGGGCGACCTGGTCCACCTGGGCGACCTCGCGCCCGGCGAGCGCTACCGCCTGCTGACGGGCGTCTATCCGCACGAGAAGATCGGGTTCGTGATATCGCGTGGCCATGCCGACGTGCCGATCCACTACGTCGCGGGGGGGCCGACCGTCTGGCGTTGGGACACGTCGCTGTTCTCGTTGACGTCGTTCTGGATGCTGGGCTTCGCGGCGCTTATCGGCTGGCGTCGCGCCGATTCGCGGGAAGGGCGCGTGCTCTGCGTGCTCCTCGCCTTCTATCCCGCATCGAGCGGGCTGCTGCAAGGCAGTTGGATCGGTCCCTCGGCGCTCGCCGACGTCTTGACGGCGGGAGTGGGGAACGTCTTGGTCTGGATCCAGGTCGCGCTATTGGCGACCTATGCGTCGCTCGTCGCCCGCCCCATGTCGACATGGCGGATCGGTCTGACCGCCTTTGCGTACGCGTCGTGTGCCGCGATAGCGGGCTTCAATGTCGAGCGGCTGGCCGCCCTTTGGAACGGATCGCAGCCCTGGGTAGCCCAAGGGGTCGGTCCGGAGTGGAACATGGCCTACGCCTCGATCCCCTACGCGCTCGCGATCGCCTGTGCGTTGTCGGCGCTCGCGGCGGCCAAGGGCGCGGAACGGAGCCGCAGCGCGTGGATCATAGCGCCGCTCGTGAGCGCCTACCTAGCGAATGGGATACTTTTCGTCGCTCCGGCCCTGTTGCCCGTCGCGCATCACGGCGACGCGCTCGTCATCGCGTATGGGTTCGCCAATTTCGGCTCGTTCCTGGCGCCGCTCGGCATGACGTATGCGCTCTTGAACAGACGGGTGCTGGACATCGGCTTCGCGCTCAATCGCTTCGCGATCTTTTCCGGCGTCTCCATAATAATCGTCGGCGCGTTCGTCCTGTTCGAGTGGGCCCTCGGATCGTGGCTGCAAGAGGTGAGCCATACCACCAGCGTAACCGTGGGCGCCGGGGTGGCCCTCCTGCTCGGATTCTCCGTTCGCTTCGTGCACGACCGCGTCGAGCACGTGCTCGATCGCCTGTTCTTCCGGAAGCGACACGATGACGAAGAAGCGATCCGACGGTTCGCGCGCGAAGCCGCATTCGTCACCGACCGGTCCGTGCTCATAGCCCGTACCGTCGACGTGTTGGAGCGCCACGCGGAAGCCTCGTTCGCCCGGCTCGCGCTGGGTGGCGGCGACGGGACGTACGGCGGAGTCAGCGAGAACGATCCGGCCGTCGTGTCGCTGCGTACGTGGCATCGCAGACTCGATCTGCACGGCGTCGATACGCGGTTCGAAGGAGAATTCGCCTACCCGATGATATCGCGCGGGCGTCTGATCGGCGCGCTGTTGCTCGGTCCGAAGCGTTCGCGAGAAGCCTACGCTCCGGACGAATCCGCTGCGATCGAGGACCTGGCTCACCACGTCGGCGGCGTGTTGGACGTTCTGGGTCAGTCCGAGGCCAGAGACGAGACGCTGCTATCCGAGTTGCGGGAAATGCGCCGATCGATCGCCGACGGTTTCGCGTCGCTCCGGGGCAGCGTCGAACGCGGCTGAGCTTGGTCGCCCGGATCGGACGGATCAGCGGCGGCGGCGGGCCTTCGACTGATAGACCATCCGCGGCTTGGGCGCTTCGACGCTGGCCTCGGGGAAGAGCGGATTGACCGAACGCTCGATGCGTTTGCCGATGATATGCTCGATGCGTCGGATCAGCGGCTCTTCGTCGTCGGCTGCGAACGTGATCGCGTCGCCGGCGGCCTGCGCGCGGGCCGTCCGGCCGACGCGGTGGACGTAATCCTCGGGCGCCATCGGGACGTCGAAGTTCACGACGTGGCCGAGCTGGTGGATGTCGATGCCGCGGGCGGCGATGTCGGTCGCGACCAGGACGCGCACGCGGCCGTGCTTGATGTGCTCGAGAGCGCGTTCGCGCTGTCCCTGCGAGCGGTCGCCGTGCATCAGCGCGACCGGGATCTGCGCGCGCTGGAGCGCGATCGCGAGCCGGTTGGCGCGCGCCTTGGTGCGGGTGAAGGCGATCGCCGAGGAGATCGAATCGTCCTTGAGCAGTTCGAGGAAGAGCGCCGTCTTGTGCTCCTGCGGAACCGCATAGAGCTTCTGGGTGAGCGTCTCGACGTTCTGCGCCTCGAGCGCGAGTTCGACCCGGACCGGGTCGACCAGGATGTCCTTGACCAGTCCGTGGATCGCCGGCGGCATGGTCGCGGAGAAGAACAGGATCTGTCGGACGGACTCGATGCGCGAGAGGATCCGGCGCACGATCGGCAGGAAGCCGATGTCCAGCATGCGGTCGGCCTCGTCGAGGACGACGGTCGTCACGTCCTTCAGCGGCGCCTTGCCGCTCTGCATGTGGTCCCAGAGCCGTCCGGGAGTGGCCACGACGATGTCGGCACCGGTGCGAAGGGCGGTGATCTGCGGGCCGGCCGCGACGCCGCCGTAGACCGAGGCGATGCGGATGTCGGTGTGTTTGGCGAGCAGCCGCAAGTGGCTGCAGATCTGATCGGCCAGCTCGCGGGTCGGCGCGAGGATCAGCGCGCGGGTCTTGCCGCGCGGCAGGTCGAGCAGCGCGTCGAGGATCGGCAGGCCGAAGGCGGCGGACTTGCCGCTGCCGGTCTGGGCGCTGGCCAGGACGTCGCGCCCTTCCATAGCCGGCGGGATGGCCTGCACCTGGATCGGCGTGGGGGCGGTGAAGTGCATGTCGGCGAGGGCGCGGAGGAGCGCCGGCTTCAAGCCGAGGTCGTCAAATGTGCTGATGGCGGATCGTCTTTTCGAGTGCGCGCGAGGTCGATCGCATTCGAAAGATCGCGCAGGGGTGGAGACAAATGTCGCACACCGGCCCCCCATCCGTCAACGACCGAGGTCGCTCGCCCTCAGTCCGGATAGGTCGCCGCCGCAGACGTTGACCGCGGTGCGCGCCATGTCGAGCAGGCGGTCGATGCCCGCGATGAAAGCGAGGCCTGGCCTTCGACCGGGATGCCGACCGTGCCTTTGCTGGTCAGCGCGAGCACGACCACGAGCGTCAGTGGCTGCACGAGCCCCATGTGGATGGCGTAGAGCTGCGCCAGGAACAGCGCCGCGATCGACTGGTAGAGCGTGCTCCCGTCCGGGTCGAACGAGTAGCCGTTCCACGTCGTCGCCGCCGGAACTTCGCGGGCCTGGATCCCGTTGTCCGTGCGGGAGCGAGCGACCGCTCGCAGAACCCCGCCGACGGAGGGAACCATGAACGCTCTCGGACGGACCTGTGCGGTCTTGGCGCTCGTCGCCGGCATCGCCGCCACGCCGCCACCCATCTATACGATCACCGTCTACGCGTCGGGCGCGCAGGTGCATGCGAAGTTCGTCGCCGACGGCGTGACGCAGACCGCCTTCGTGCCGCTCGGCAAGAAGCTGACCTTCGACTACGACGTCGTGCCGGCGAAGTTGGCCTTCGACATCACCGGCTGCGGACGCACCCAGTCCAAGACGATCGTCGTGCCGCCGGGCCATCCGGGCGCGCTGTTCACGATCCACGCGAACTGCCTGATCGTGATCGGCAGCCGCTAGCCGCCGCCGCAGTCCTTAGGCGCCGTACCAGCGCAGGGCCGGCCAGATCGCGTCGAGCGATGCGCGCGGATTGGTGCACACGTAGATCGGATCGGGGCCTTCGACGACCCATTTGAGCGGTTCGTTCGAGGTGGCCGCCAGCGCGCACGAGCCGTAATAGCGCCGTAGGATCGCGATGCGGGTCGCGCCGATCGCGATCAGCGTCGATCCGTCGTTCCCGTGGGTTCCCCAGAGCCAGTAGCTGTTCTGGCCGGAGATCGCGCTCGGAAGGCCGTAGCGCGGCCCGAACAGGTCGATCGCTCCGGCGTCCGCATACGTGTCGGCGTAGACGGTCGCACGCGCGCGCCGCGCGGCGGGCAGCGCGCGATAGACGCTCGCGACCGTCCGCGCCAGCCGCTCCCAGCCGAACATCTCGGCATACACCGGCTGGGTCAGGCGCGGCGGCGTGCCGGCCATGTGCAGCACGTCTGAGTACGCGACGTACTGCTCGATCGGCAGGACCGGCAGGGAGATCGGCGCGATGACGACGCCGACCGCAGCGAGCGCCGCGAACGCGGTCGCGCGCAGGCCGCGCGGGGCGGCTTCGACCGCCACCGCTCCGACCGCCAGCAAGCCGCCGTAGACGCCGATGATATAGTAGCCCTTCGCCGCGAGCACCACCGCGATCGCGAACAGCGCGAGGTAGGCGATCGAGAGGAACCGCAGGTCGCGCAGCTTGGGCATGAAGAACGGCGCGAGCAGTCCGGCGATCCAGACCGGCACCGCCAGCGGGTTGGTATACAGCATCTGTTCGAGCGCGAACGCGACGGCGTTGGTCCACAGGTCGCGATACTCCAGCGCCACGCCGGTGTTGAAGGCGTGCCGACCGGCCGCATCCCCGTGCAGGACCGCCACCATCGGCCAGCCGTGCGAGGCCTGCCAGAGCAGATTCGGCGCGGTCAGCGCGAGCGCGATGGCGATCGCAGCCAAGAGCCACGGCGTCGCGAGCGCGCGTCGCTCGCGCGTCGCCAACAGGCCGAGCGGCAGCGCGACCGCGAGCAGCGCGATCGAATATTTTCCGTACAGCCCGAACGCGAACGCGGCGCCCAGGAGCGCCCACCACCACGTTCGGCCGCCGCGCACGGTCCGGATGGTGCACCAGATCGCGAGCAGCCACGAGAGCGATTCGAACGAGGTGGTCGTGAGCGTGTTGCCGAGCAGCAGGAACGCCGGCAGCAGCGCGACGCCGACGCCGGCCAGCCACTGGGCGAAGCGACCGCCCCCGAGTTCGCGGGCGACGACGACCGCGAGGCCGGCGGCCAGCGCCGATGCGAGCGCCGGCAAGATCCGGATCGCGATCGGGTCGAACGCGAACGGCGTCGCGAGCCAGGCCGCGAACGCGACCAGCGGCGGTTGATCGACGTAGCCCCAGTCCAGGTGCCGGGCGCACGCGATGAAGTACAGCTCGTCGCGGAAGTAGCCGTAGCGCGAGAGCGTCGCGAGGTGCGCGAGGAAGGTCGCGACCGCGACGATGCGTGCGATCCCGATGCGCTCGATCACGCGGGCGTGCGCCGGGCCGTGCCGATCAGGCTGAGCGCAAAGCCGACCACGCCGGTCCACATCCACGCGCCGAGCGCGACGTTCCAATCCCACCACAGGCGGTCGGCCGCGAGCACGGCGAGCAGATAGACGGCGGCGTACGTCATCGGCACGGCCGCCGCGAAGATGCGGTACGCGCGGACGTTCTCGGGCTGCGGATCGAAGCGCGCCACCAGCAGGTCGGCGACGACGCCGGTCGCCAGCGCCGCCACGCCGGTGACGGCTAGCAACGGCGTGGCATTGGTGAAGGCCGCGGCGGCCGGAACGGTGCCGATCAGATAGAGCAGCGTGTAGGATCCGGGCCGCAGCGAGATGCGCGAGGCGGTCCACAGCGCGAACCCTGTCACGATCAGCGCCTGCAGGATCATGGTCAGCACGCCCGAGGCGATCTTGTAGTAGCCGATCGCGATCGACGTCATGTAGTCGGGCGAGAAGGTGGCGATCGACGGCGGCGCATTCGTGCGGCCGGCGCCCGGATCGAACGCATAGGCGGTCCCGAAATGCACCAGGATCAGCCACGACGCCAAGGCCAGCACCAGCGGGAACTGCTTGGCCAACGTCGTCGAATTCGCGCGGTCGAAGAGCACCGACCGGACCGGCCCGGCCGAGAGCACGAACAGGCCGAAGCCGAGGAGCTGGTGGGTCGGGCTGAGCAGCGCGTCGACGCCTTCTTCGACCCCGAGGAAGAAGTGCCAGAGCATGTCGCCGACGCCGGCGGCGAAGAAGATCGGGATCCCGAGCACCGCGAGCCGGTATCCGGGCGGCAAGCTCTCGCGCCATCCGTAGCCGCGCGCGCGGTTGCGGGCCACGAATGCGGCGAGCACCACGGTCATCGCCAGCATGCCGGTGTAGAACAGCGCGTGATACGGCGTGAAGAAGCTCTCGATCGGCACGTGGCCGTGGGCCCACGCGTCCAAGAAGAACCCGCCTGCGATCCAGACGCTGCAGATGCCGACGGCGTAGTCGAGGAACAGACTGCGTGGCGCGGCGGATCGCATGGCGCTCGCCTTTGGCCCGAACCGGAGCGTGACCTTCAAGGGAGCAGGAAAGGTGGAACCGTTGCGCCGACCTCATCCGCATGCGCGTGCGTTCGGTCGTCTTCGGTCTCGTCGCGGTCGCCGCCGCCGGCTGTGCGTCGCAGCCGCCCCGGCAACCCGCCAACGTGACCGTCGGCGCCGCGGATCCGTCTGCGACGCCGGCGGTGCGCGCGGGCGACGCGCCGCCCGAACTGCTCGCGGCCAATTTCTCCTCGCTGTCGGTCCGTCGCGGCCAGACCTGGTCCGGCCGGTTCGTCACCGGCACGAATGTCGCCAGCGTCGAGGTCCGCACCAACCTGTTCTCGATCGACGTCCCGCGGACGCAGTTCGGCCGGTTCGCGTTCTCGGTCGATCTGCTCGACGTGCCGTCGGTCTTCGTGCGCAAATACGCGCTGCGCGTGATCGCCCGCAACAGCGCGGGCGCCGAGACGGAAGAAGACGTTCCGTTCGAGATCCGCTAGGGGATCGCGGCTTCGGAAGCCTCCTCGGGCGGCGGCGTCCGTAACGCGAGCCACAGCCCGATCACGACCAGCCCGGAACCGAACAGCTCGCGCCAGCTGAAGTGCTCGCCGCCGAACAGGCTGCCGACCACGATCGCGATCACCGGGAAGACCAGCGACGAGAGTCCGACGATCGAGACGGGCAGGCGCTGCAGCACCCACATCATCAGGAAGAACGCGATGCCGCTCCCGAAGATCGAGAGGTAGAGCAGCGCGAGGAGCGACGAGCCGGAGAGCGCGATCGTCCAGTCGGTCCGCTCGGCGACCAGGCCGATCGCGAGCACGGCCGCCCCGGCGAGCACCATCGCCGGCGGCAGGGTGAGCAGCGGGCGATGACCCGTGTGCCGCTTGGCGTAGACGTTGGCGAACGCGGAACTGGCGGCCGCGCCGATGGCGGCCAGCGCGAATAGCGGCGAACCGCGGACCTCGCCGACCAGCGAGATGACGACCACGCCGCCGAACGCGAGCAGCGAGCCGACCCAGATGCGCGGCGTGATCCGCTCTCCGAGCATGGCGTGCGCGAACGCGAACGCGAAGAACGGCAGCGTCCCGAACAGCACCGCGACCAGGCCGGAATCGAGCTTGACCTCGGCCGTGTACGTGAGGATGTAGTTCAGGCCGAAGAGCAACGCCGAGAGCACCAGCACGAGCTTCCAGGGCACCTCGCGCCACGGCCGCAGTTCGCCGCGGATCGCCGCCAGGCCGTAGAGGAACGCGCCGGCGATCAGGAAGCGCAGCCCGACGCCGGTCAGCGGCGCGAGCGCGTGCAGCCCGACCTTGATGGCGAGCCAGGTGGTGCCCCAGATCAGGCACATGCCGGCGTACGCCAGCCAGACGAAGAGCTTCTCGCGTTGTGCGGTCATCGACCGCTTCAACTACGCTTCTTGCGACTTCGTTGCGATCCACCGATACAGATAGACGGCGAGCCCGACGAACGCGATGCAGCCGATCCAGGTGGCGTACGGGGCGAACGCGTCCGCGCCCGGGATCGCGATCGGCTCCCCGACGCGATCGGGCGGGACGAGTTTGAATTTGTCCGCGGCGATGATGATGCCCGAATAGACCACGCCGAGGACGCCTTCGCCCACGATCAGACCGGAAGCGAGCAGGACGCCCAAACGCTTCGCGGCGGCCGACTTGCCGGTTCCGTCGGCCCAGCGGTTGTAGAAGTATCCGGCGACGGCGCCCGCGCAGGCGAGCACGGTGGCCGACGCGGGCAGATAGATCCCGAGCCCGACCGCCAGGGGCGGGAACTTCCGCTTGCCGCCGCTCGAACCGACGAGAAGTTCGTCGACGACGATGACCGCGACGCCGATCAACGCGCCGATGCCGATGAGACCCCAGGGCACGTCTCCGCCGATGACGCCTTTGGCCAGGGTGCTCAGCAGCGTCGCCTGCGGCGCGGCCAGCGGCGTCCCCGAAAGCCCGTGCATCGGCGAGCCGGCGAATCCGTAGGCCCTGTTCACCGCGTCGAGGATCGGCGGGATGACCGCGGCACCGACGAGCACACCCAGGATCAGCGCGACCTGCTGGTGACCGGGGTTCGCACCGACGAGCTGGCCCGTCTTGAGGTCTTGCAGGTTGTCGTTCGCGATGGTCGCCACGCAGAGCACGACGGCGGTCACGAAGAGCGCGAACGCGATCAGCGCCTGCTGCGCCGCGGCCGGCGAGTTATGCGCGAGCGCCAAGAGCGCGAGCGAGATGCCGAGCACCGCGAGGATCGCGAGTCCCGAGACCGGGCTATTGGAAGAGCCGATCAGGCCGGCCATATAGCCGCAGACGGCGGCGACGACGAAGCCGACCACGATCGTGTAGACGATCGCGACGAGGACGATCGGAACGGCGTACGCGTTGAGCGGACCGCCGATGAGGAATGCGGCGAACAGGATGGCGAGCGGGACGACGCACGCGATGCTGATGAGCGCGACGAGTCCGATCGGGATATCGCGTTCGTCGATCGGCACGCTTCGGCTGCCGGCGCTCGCGCGCGCACGCGACGACGCGATCGAGGAGAGCAGGCCGGTGACGACGGGCTTCGCCAGTTTGACCACCGTCCAGATGGCGGCGATCCCGATGGTGCCCGCGCCGATGAATCGGACCTGATGGCGCCAGACGTCGTTGGCGACGGTGGCGGCGTCGCCGGCGACCGGATGGAGCGACGTCAAGAGCGGGACGAGGATGCCCCACGACAGGAACAAGCCGCCGAAGATCGCGATGCCGACCGCGAGACCGATCAGGTGCCCCGCGCCCAGCAGCGCGAACGAGAGCGAGACGTCGATCCCGCTGGCGGCGTTCCCGACGCGGAAGTAGGTCGCGACGTCGTTCGAGAGGATCCGCATATAGGCGAAGAGCGCGAACAGCCCCGCGACCACGGATCCCCAGACGACCGTGATCAGTCCGAGGCGGTCTTCCTTCTCGCCTTCGGCCGTGGAGCCGACGATGAGGACTTCCGCCGCCGCGATGCCTTCCGGATACGGCAGGTCGGAGTTGGTCACGAGCGCGCGCCGCAGCGGGATCGTATACATGACGCCGAGCACGCCGCCGACGGCGCAGACCGCGAACGACTCCCAGTAGGGGAAGCCGGTCCACCACCCGATCATCACCAGGCCCGGCAGGACGAAGATCACCGACGAGAGCGTGCCCGCCGCCGAGGCGAGCGTCTGCACGATGTTGTTCTCGTAGATCGAACTCGCCTTGAAGAACCGCTTCACGAACGGCGTCGTCGTCAGGAGCTTGAGGAACGCCATCGAGAGCACGGCCGCCGGGATCGAGGATGCGAACGTCAGGCCGATCTTGAGGCCGAGGTAGACGTTGGCCGCCGTGAACAGCACGGTGATGACGGCGCCGATGATGACGCCGCGTACCGTGAACTCGACCCGTCTGTCGAGAGTCTTCGCCATGAGAGCGCCGCTACGGCGACGCCGGGATGACGGGTGCCGGCGGCATCGTCCGGGTCGTCAGGATGTGCGGCGTGATGACCAGGTAGAGGTTGGTGGTCTGGGCGTTGTTCTGCGAGTTCTTGAAGAGCACGCCGAGCAGCGGGATGTCGCCCAGGCCCGGGACCTTCGCGAGGCTGGTGATCTCGGTCTGCTGCATCAGCCCGCCGACCAGCAGCGATTCGCCGTCGGCGACGATGCCCGACGTGAGCCCCTGCCGCACGGCGATGCGCGGCGCGCTGCCGACGTAGTCGATGATGCTCGAGACCTCCGAGAAGACCTGGGCCGTCACGTGTCCGTCCTGCGAGACGCGCGGAAGGATCTGCAGGCTCACGCCGACGTTGATGTACTGCACCTGGTTCTCGATGATCGTCCCGGCGCCGCTGGGCACCAGGACGGTATTGACGATCGGGACCGCTTCGCCGCTCAGGATCGCGGCCGTGCGCCCGTTGAGCGTGAGGATGCGCGGGCGCGCCAGGATCTTGGCGGCGCCCTTCTCGGCGAGCGCGTTGAGTGCGACGTGCAGGGCCAGCGTCGAGGTCGCCTTGCTGCCCGAGGAGAGCGTCGACGAGGCGCTCGCGAGCGGCGCGCCGCCGGGCGAGAAGTCCAGGCCGAGGCTGCTGGCGCCGGTCTCCGTCAGCTCGACGATCTCGGACTCGAGCAGGATGCTCGGCTCGGGCACGTCGACCAGCGCGATGAGGCGCCGGTAGGCCGCCAGTTCGTCGGGCGTTCCGGTCAGGATGATCGCGTTCAGGCGACGGTCGATCGCGACGTGTTCGTCGAGCTTCTTGCCGCCGGGGACGTCCTTCGTCATGATGTTCGCGGTCGGCAAGGTGACGTACGTGGGCGTCTTCGGGCTGGCGTAGCCGCTGCTGCCGCCGTTCGGATTGGGCGTCGGAGCGGCGAATGGCGACTGCGGACTGAAGCCGTCCAAGGACGTGACCGGCGATTCCTTGACCAGGATCCCGGCGACCTCGCCGACGTCCGCATACGAGAGCGGGACGACGACGGTCTGCGTCGGAGCGGTCGGCGACGGCTGGGAAACCTTGGCCTCGTCGTCCGAGTGAGCGGCCGCGACGTGCACGACGATGGTACGCGCCCCCGGCAACGTCTCGGTACGCACGTCGACCTTCTGTTTGAGAGTCAGGTCGAGGCGGAAGCCGACGCCCGCGAAATCGCTGAACGCGCCGCCCCGCACCTCGCCGCCCGGGGGGATGACCGGATGGCCGGTCGGCTGGACGCGCGCGCCCAGGAAGACGATGTGGACCGTGTTGCCGGGGCTGTGCACGATCCGCGTCATCGGCGCGGGACCGTCGAACGTCAGCGTGATGCGGACGCTTGCGTCCGAGGATGCGGCGCTGTGGACCGTCATGAGGACCGGGTCGGCCGCGCGAGCCGGGGATATGCCGGCGAAAGCCAGCGTCAAGGCGAGGGCCGCCGAGACGAGACGAAGCTTGATCACCCGGGCCCACTTAGCCGCCGGGCGGCAGTCTACCTAGAGACTGCCCGCTCGAGGGCGTCGGCGAAGGCGTCGACGTCCTGCTCGCGGGTCGCGAACGAGGTCATCCAGCGCACTTCGGGACGAACGGGGTCGAACGTGTAGAAGAAGTATTCGGCCTGCGCGCGCGCGATCGCGGCCGGCGAAAGGCTCGCGAAGATCGCGTTGGTCTCGACCGCGCGGGTGATCTCGACGCCCGGGATCGCGGCCACGCGCGCGGCCAGCCGTGCGGTCATCGCGTTGGCGTGTTCGGCGTTCGCGCGCCACAGGTCGTCGGTCAGCAGCGCTTCGAACTGGGCGGCGAGGAAGCGCATCTTCGAGGCCAGCTGGGTCGTCTGCTTGCGCGCGCGTTCGACCGCGCCGCCGTGCAGGGCGTCGTCGAAGAAGAGCACCGCCTCGCCGGCCATCAGGCCGTTCTTGGTCCCGCCGAAGGTGAGCACGTCGACGCCGCAGTCGCGAGTCGATTCGCGCAAGCCCGCGCCGAGCGCGACGGCGGCGTTGGCGATGCGGGCCCCGTCGACGTGCACGAACAGGCCGTTGGCGTGCGCGACCTCGCAGAGCGCGCGCAGTTCGTCGAGCGTGTAGACCGTCCCGAACTCGGTCGCCTGCGAGATCGAGACGGCGCGCGGGGTCACGTGGTGCGCGTCGCTGCCGCGCCCGAGATACGGCTCCAGCAGCGACGGCGTCAGCTTGCCGTCGGCGCCGGTCGCGACCGGCAGGATCTTGCAGCCGGTGATGCGTTCGAGCGCTCCGCACTCGTCGGTGTTGAGGTGGGCGGTCGCGGGGGCGACGACCGCTTCGAACGAGCGCAGGGTCGCGCCGAACGTCAGCACGTTCGCGCCGGTGCCGTTGAAGGCGAGATAGACGCCGGTATCCGCGCCGAAGATCTCGCGGAAGCGCGCGCTCGCGCGCTCGGTGTGGGGATCGTGCCCGTAGCCGACCGCGTCGCCCTCGTTGGCGGCTTCGATCGCGCGCAGCACGGCGGGCGCGATCGGGGCGTTGTTGTCGCTGGCGAACGTGACGCTCATGCGGCCTGCTTAGCCGGGCCGGCGGGCGTCGCCTGGTGCGCCGCGCAGCCGGTCGCTAGAGCGGCGGCGTGTTCGGGCAGGCCGAGAGCGTGATGTCGCCCATCGCGTCTTCGTGCTGCATCACGTACTGCACGAGCGGCGGTTCGGTCGCGCGCATCGACTTCGGCGGGAACTGGAAGAGGATCGGCGCGTCCGCATGTTTGAACGGATCCATCGCGGGGTTGCGATAGTGCCACGGATAGTCGAGCGTCACGGTCTCGGCGTGTCCGTCCGCATAGTGCACGGTCATCTCGATGCCGTCGTAGACGTACAGCCCGCTGGCCGCGTCGTAGCTGGCGGCGTTCGGGTCGGCGAAATCGATGACGCCGCAGGCGCCGCCGCTTCCGTTGCCGGCATTGCTCGCGCCGGTCCCGCGGCCGCCGTTGCCGAGGCTGCCCACGGTGCCTTTGCTCCCGGCGCCCGCGCCCTGTCCGCCGACCGGGACGGCCGCGACCGGCTTGAGGTGATACTTGCTGACGACCTTCGGGCGGTTGGCGGCCGGCTTCTTGACGATCTCTTTCGCCGCCGATCTCCCGGGATCGACGACCTGCGCGAGGACGCGCGGCCGGACCGTCGGCGTCGGCTTGGGCGTCGGTTTCGGGGTCGGCTTGGGCGTCGGTTTCGCCGCGATCGTCACGACCAGCGCCTTGGCGACCGTCTCTTCGGGCTGGGGCGCCCGATCGAAGAGCGCGACGAACACCTGAGCGCCGATCGCCACGATCGCGATCGCGCACGCGAACGCCACCGTCAGGCGGCGGCGATCGTCGGCCTCGCCGAAGAAAAGGCCGAGCCATCCGGGTGCGGATGCCTCGGCCCTTACGCGGCGGATGCGGGTGCTATCCGGGATCGACACCGTACGTCTGGTAGTACCATTTCTTGAACTGGTCGTACGTCGGATAGTAGTTGTACTTCTGGTAGAACCAGGTGCGGTACGCCGTCTGCCGGCGGGTCGTCTCTTGCTGTTCGGCCCGCTTCGCGCGGACCTTATGGTTGTAGTTGGTGACCAGCACCCCGGCGGCCGCGCCGAGGAGGATGATGTTCCGCGTGCTGGCTGCTCCATCGGCCAAGGCCGGGGCGACCATCCCGCCCGTCATGGACAGGGCGAGGACTGCGGCGAGCAGTCTCTGTTTCATGGTGGTTCCTTTCCCACTATCGGACCAGCCGAACAGGCGAGTCGACCGTTCCCACGGAATCCCCGGCCCGTGGCTATCGAAACACTCATTCGTGCTATCCCGGATTTTCCGATCCCCGGGATCCTTTTCCGTGACATTACCCCGTTACTGAAGGATAAGCAAGGTTTTAAGGAAGCGATCGACTTGTTCGTCGACCGTTTCAAGGGCCGGGGCATCGACTACGTCGTCGGCATCGAAGCGCGCGGCTACATGCTGGGCGCGCCGCTGGCCTACGCGATCGGCGCCGGCTTCGTGCCGGTGCGCAAGCCGGGGAAACTGCCGTACAGCAAGCTTTCCGAGTCGTACGCGTTGGAATACGGCACCAACTCGCTCGAGATCCACGCCGACGCGCTGGGCAACGGCGACAAGGTGCTGGTGGTCGACGACCTGCTCGCGACCGGCGGCACCGCCGCGGCGACCAGGCGGCTGCTCGAGCGGCTCGGCGCGCAGGTCGAAGCATTCGCGTTTCTGATCGAACTCGAAGCCCTCAAGGGGCGCGACGCGCTCCAAGGGGTCGCGGTCGAAACGTTCATCTCGTACTAGGCGTTCGTAGACAGATGCGCAATTTCGTCGCCCTCGTGTTGGCCGCCGCGGTCTCGACCGTCGCCTACTCGGCCGTCGCCCCGCAACCGGCCCTGGCTCGCAGCCACGCCACGCCGACACCGGCGCCGACCCCGCTCCCGCCCGAGGAGCCGGACGCGACCAAGGTCGCCCGGCAGCAGTTCGTGGCCTGGCAGCTCGGGACGCTCGACCGGAGCCGCTACACCGACGAGCTCAACGGTCTTGCCGATGCGGACGCCGTCACCCATACCTCGGCCGCCCTCACCCAGCTCGGCTCCCTGCAGAGCATGGAATGGCTCGGCTACCGGGCCGCCGCCGGCGTGCCGCCGGGGACGAAGACGTACGTCTACCGGGCGCATTGCTCGCGCGGGACGGTCCTCATCCAGTTCTCGATCCAGCCCGGCGGCAAGATCGCCGGGATCATCTTCCGCGACAACCTGACCGACTTCTAGACGGCTTCGTTAGGTATTCTTGCCCGGGTGTGGCAGAATAGGAGCTACGCTATGACCGTCGCGGACCTCGTCGCCAAAGTACAGTCCTACGACCCGTCGCTCGACGGGTCGTGGCTTACGCGGGTCTACGAAGTGGCCCAGGCCGCCCACGACGGCCAGCGCCGGGCTTCCGGCGAATCCTACATCGAGCACCCGCTGGCGGTCGCGGCCATCCTGGCCGACCTCGAGATGGACCGCCAGACGGTCGCCGCCGCGCTGCTGCACGACGTCGTCGAAGACACCACCATCACGAGCGAAGAGGTCGCGGCCCAGTTCGGCGAGGAGATCGCGAACCTGGTCGACGGCGTCACCAAGCTGACCCGCATCCCGTACCAGTCGAAGGAAGACGCGCAGGTCGAGAACCTCCGCAAGATGTTCATGGCGATGGCCAAGGACATCCGCGTCATCATCATCAAACTGGCGGACCGCCTGCACAACATGCGGACGCTCTCGTCCCTCTCGCCCGCGAAGCAGCAGGCCATCGCGCGCGAGACGCTGGACATCTACGCGCCGATAGCTCACCGCCTCGGGATCTGGAAGATCAAGTGGGACATCGAGGACCTGTGCCTGCGGTATCTCGATCCGGAGCGCTATCGCGAGATCGTCGAGCGCGTCAACAAGACCCGCGCCGATCGCGAGGCCGACGTCGAGACCGTGATCGACTCGCTGCGCGCGGAGTTCGCCAGCCTCAAGGTCGACGCCGAGATCCAGGGACGCCCCAAGCACTTCTATTCGATCTACGCCAAGCTGAAGAAGGGCCGCGACTTCTCGACCATCTACGACCTGACGGCGATCCGGATCATCGTCGACTCGGTCAAGGATTGCTACGCCGCGCTCGGCGCCGTCCACGCGCTCTGGACGCCGCTGCCGGGGCGCTTCAAAGACTACATCGCGATGCCCAAGCCGAACATGTACCAGTCGCTGCACACGACCGTCGTCGGCCCGCACGGCGACCCCCTCGAGGTGCAGATCCGCACCTGGGAGATGCATCGCACCAGCGAGTACGGCATCGCCGCCCACTGGCGCTACAAAGAGGGCGGCAAGGCCGACCAGTTCGAGAACAAGCTCTCCTGGCTGCGCGCCCTGCTCGAATGGCAGAAGGACATGCGCGACTCGCGGGTGTTCATGGAGAACCTCAAGCTCGATCTGTTCGACAGTCAGGTCTTCGTGTTCTCGCCGCGCGGCGACGTCTATAACATGCCGGCCGGCGGCACGCCGCTGGATTTCGCGTTCGCCGTCCACACCGACGTCGGCAACCACTGCGTCGGCGCCAAGGTCAACGGACGCATCGTGCCGCTCGATTCGACCCTCTCGAACGGCGACATCTGCGAGATCCTGGTCAATAAGTCGAGCGGGCGTCCGTCGCTCGACTGGCTCTCGATCGTCAAGATGTCGAGCGCCAAGCACAAGATCAAGCAGTGGTTCCGCAAGGAGCACCGCGAGGAGAACGTGCTGGCCGGCCAAGAGGCCGTCGAAGGCGAGCTCGCGCGCGAGCGCCTGCGCGTGGATCTGGCGCGCGGCGACGTGATCGAGGTCATCGCCAACCGGATGAACTACGCGAGTCCGGTCGATCTGTTCGCGGCCATCGGCTTCGGCGACGCGTCCGCCACCTCGGTGGTCAATCGCATCCGGGAAGAGATCGGCAAGGCCGACAACGTCGTCGAGTTCCGTCCGCTCAAGCAGCCGGCCAAGAAGCCCGCGCGCAAATCGTCCGGCATCCGCATCGCGGGCGTCGACGACGTGCTGGTCCGGCTCTCGAAGTGCTGCAGCCCGGTGCCGGGCGATCCGATCATGGGCTACGTCACCATCGGGCGCGGTGTGAGCGTCCATCGCGGCGACTGCCCGAACGTGGCGTTCATGAACGCGACGCCCGAGCGCATCCTGCACGCGGCCTGGGACGCCGGCGCCGACGACACGCACGCGGTCGAGATCGAGATCGAGGCCGGCGACCGTCCGGCGCTGCTGCAAGACATCATGGCGGTCGTCTCGGAGCTCAAGACGCAGGTCAGCTCGGTGACGGCGCGCGTCAAACGCGACGGCACGGCCGTCACCAGCCTGACGGTCCAGATCCGCGATCTCGACCACCTCCACAAGCTGATGACCAAGCTCGAAGGCCTCAAGGAAGTCCGGCGCGTCTACCGCGTCACCAAGCGCGAGCGCACCATGGGCGCGCCCGGCGGTCCGACCGCCTGACCGCCGATCTCGCGACCGATGCCGTGCTCGCCGCCGTCGCCTTCGCGGCCGGCGCGATCAACAGCGTCGCGGGCGGCGGGAGCTTCCTGAGCTTCCCCGCCCTGATCCTGGCGGGCGTGCCCCCGATCTCCGCCAACGCGACCAACAACACCGCGATGTTCGTCGGCACGGGCGGAAGCGCGTGGGGCTACCGCCGCGAACTGCGGCCGTACGGGCGCGCCCTGCTGCCCGGCATCCTCGTCAGCCTGGCCGGCGCGCTGGCCGGGGCGTTCCTGCTGCTGCACACGCCGGCGACGCTGTTCGAACGGCTGATCCCGTGGCTGCTGCTCTTCGCGATGCTGGTCTTCATCGCAAGCCCGTATCTGACGCGGCACGTGGACCCGCACGACGGCGGACGGCTGCATTCGCCGCTGCAGCTCGGGCTGCAGTTCGCGACCTCGATCTACGGCGGCTATTTCGGCGCGGGCATCGGGTACCTGATGCTGGCGATCCTCTCGCTCTCGGGCCTGCCGGACATGAACGCGATGAACGGCATCAAGACGCTCTTCGCGGCCTGCATCAACGGCATCGCGATCGTGCCCTTCGTGCTCGCCGGCATCATCGATTGGAAGTACGCCCTGCTGATGATGGTCTTCGCCGTCTTGGGCGGCTACGCCGGCGCGAAAGTCTTCCGCCGGATCCCTTCGACCTACACCCGGGCCGCGGTCATCGTGCTCGGCCTCGGCATGACGGCCTACTTCTTCTTGAAAGGACCTCATGGATAAACCGGTTCAATCGGTCGGCGATCATCCGCTCGCGCGCGACGTCAACGCCGAGCACGACGCCCAACTCAGTCCGCTCGAACGCATCTGCAAGTCGATCGCCGATTGGACCGGCGCGCCCCTGGCATTGCTGGGCGCGGTCGCGGTGCAGTTCGTCTGGATCGTCGTCGGCAGCCTGACCCGTTGGGATCCGTTCCCGTTCGCCTTCTTGCTGACCGCGTCCAACGTCATCCAGCTGATCCTGATCTTCATCCTGGCGGTCGGCCAGCGGCAGTCGTCCGAGCACGCCGAACTCCGGGCCGAGAGCGACCACGAGGCGATCTCGCGACTGCTCTATCACCAAGAGGCGCAGGAGCAGATCTTGCTGGGGCTGGCCGCCAAGATCGACGTCGACGTGACGGCGGTGCGCGCGCTGATCGAACGCCTCGCGAGCGAGGATCCGGCGCAGGCCACGGCTTAGGCGTCTACTGCGGGAACGCGAGCAGGCCGACGACGGCCAGCTCGTAGTCGCCCATCTTCACCGCGGTGATGCCGGTGGTCAGTTCCGGCAGCGAGGTCGCGGCGGCCAGGATGGTGGCGCCGAACAGCGCGCCGGTCATATGCCACTGCAGCGCGAGCGCGTTGCTGGTCTGTTCGAGGACCCATCCGGCGCCGAGCGTTGCCAGCGCCGCGGTGCCGAAGATCGCGATGGTGACGCCGAGCGGCTTGGTGGCCGCCGCGCCGGCCTCGCGCCGGCGCTCGATCGTCTTGGTCGTCCAGGGAAGGCCTTCGCTGGCCTTGTTGGAGAGCAGCAGGGTGGCGATCCAGACCAGCGCGATCGCGACCGTGGCCGGCGTGAGGTGCATCCAGACGGCGGTCTTCGGCATCAGCGTGCCTTGGATCGCGATGACGAGGATCGCCGCCAGCCCGCAGGCTTGGACGACGATCACGAGCGAAGCCGCCGCCGTGGTGAGCGGCGCGATCTTGCGGCGCATCACGACGAAGTCGAGCACCGCGAGCACGACCGTCTGGATCGCGACACCGCCGAGGATGTTGCCGATCGCCAGATCGAATTGCGCGGCGAGCGAGGCGGCGACGGTGATCGCGATCTCCGGCAGGTTGGTCGCGATCGCCAAGAAGATCGAGCCGCCCAGCGCCTGACCGAGCCCGAAGCGCGTGTCGAGCGCGTCGGTGGTGGTGGAGAGCGCGTGCCCCGCGATCCACACGATCGCGACCCCGCCCGCGAAGAGCAGCAGCAGTACCGGCACCGACGCATGGTCGAGCATGCGTGGTGCGTTTGGGGGTCAGCGGCTCGCGGCCTGCTCCGGCAGCAGCGGCCCGTCGCCGGGCACGAGCTGCTTGTTGAAGCCGCCGAAGCGCGGCTCGATATGGGTCGCCGCCCACATATAGAGCGTCGGCACGACCAGCAGGGTCAGCATCGTCGAGACGAGGAGCCCGCCGATGACGACCGTACCGAGCGGCGCTTGGGTGGAACTGCCGGCCTCGAAGCCGATCGCGATCGGCAGCATGCCGCCGACGGTCGCAAGCGTGGTCATCACGATCGGCCGGAGCCGAAGGGGAGCCGCCGTCAGGAGCGCGTCGCGCGGGCTCATGCCTTGGTGGCGCAGCTGGTTGGCGAATTCGACCACCAGGATCGCGTTCTTCACGCAGATGCCCACCAGCATCAGCACGCCGATGAACGCCGTCAGCCCGAACGAGCGCTGCGTGATCAGCAGCGCCAGCACGACGCCGGCGAGCGAGAGCGGGACCGCCATCATGATGATGAGCGGGTGCAGGAACGATTCGAACTGCGAGGCGAGCAGCATGTAGATCAGGAGGATCGCGAGCGTCACGATCAGCCCGAGGCTCGAGAACGTGTCGGCCTGGTCGGTGACCGAGGGCCCGAACTGCCAATGGTAGCCGGCCGGCAGCGAGACGCCGTTCATCACCCGGGTCGTGGCCTTGACGGCGTCGCTGAGCGGGATGCCCGCGAGCGACGCGTTGACCTCGATCTCGCGCTGTTTGTTCATGCGCGTGATCTCCGACGGGCCGTTGCCGATGGAGATGGTGGCGACTTCCGAGAGCGGGATGGTGGAGAGCGTGAACGGATTCGTGCTCTTCGCCGGGATCGCCAGGTTGGCGATGGACGCGAGCGAGCGCCGCTGGTCGGGCGGCAGCTGCACGAGCACCGGATACTGGGTGCCGCCGATCTGCAGGTAGGTCGCGACCGATCCGCTGGTCGCGGTGCCGATGGTCGACGAGATGTCGGCGGTCGAGAGCCCGAGCGCGGCGGCCTTGGTGCGGTCGACCGCGATGTCGACCTCGGGCTGCGAATCCGCGATATTCGTATCGGGCCGCGTGATGCCGGGGACCTGCGCGAGCTGCGGGATGATCTGCTGGTGGGCGACGTCGTAGAGCGTCTTGAGGTCGGGCCCGTAGATCAGGATCTGCAGCGAGTCCTGGCCGCGCGAGATGATCGACTGGACGATGTCGGTGGTCCGCCCGAACACCAGCAGGCCCGGGATCGGCTTGCCGTACTTGGCCTGGAACTTCGCGCGCTGTTCCGGCGTGACCGTGCGCCCGGCGCCGCCGCCGCGGCCGCGGCCTTGGCCGGTTCCCATCAACGCGTTCTGCCAGCGCTGGACGAACTGGGCGGCGTTGACGTCGTCCTTGAGACGGATCGCCAGGTTGGCGTTGTTGCTGACCGCCCGAGCGCCGAACCCGCCGCCCGAGCCGACCTGCGTGCCGACGTCGACGACTTCATCCGTGTCGCGGGCGAAGCGGGCCTCGATGTCCTTCGTCACCGCATTGGTGACGTCGAGCGCGGTGCCGTTGGGCATGCGCAGCGAGATACGCACGTAGACCGAGTTCGAGGCCGGGAAGATCTCGGTCTTCACGAAGCCGAGCCAGAGCACGACCAGGGTCGCCGCGAAGATGCCGCCGGCCGCCGAGAAGACGACTCCGGGGTGATCCAGCGCCCACGTCAAGCGGCGCTTGTACCAGGCGGCGAAGCGTTCGTAGGTGCGATCGAAACGCCGTACGAAGGCGGCGTAGCCGCCGGACCGCGCCGAGCCGTTGCCGTTCGCGGCCGGCTTGAGGCGGTTCAGGACGGTCGTGAGCATCGGCACCGTGGTCAGCGCGACCAGCAGCGAGAGCCCGACCGCGACCATCACCATCACCGCGAACGGCGTGAAGAGCAGGCCCTGGAGGCCCGGGATCAGGACCAGCGGCACGAAGACGGTGATGACGGTGATCGACGAGGCGAGGACGGCGCTGAAGATCTCGGTGACCGCGTCCTCGGCGGCGACCGCGACCGGTTTGCCCATCGCCATGTGCCGGTAGATGTTCTCGATCACGACGATCGCGTCGTCGACGATCAGGCCGACCGCCAGCGCCAATCCCCCGAGCGTCATCACGTTGAGCGAATAGTTGAGGATGTAGGCCGCGAACAGCGTGCCCAGGACCGAGATCGGCAGTGAGATCGCGACCGTGAGCGTCGAGCGCCACGAGTGGAGGAAGAGGAAGATGACCAGGATCGCGAGCAGGGCGCCGTACAGCGCGGTATGTTCGAGCGCGTGGACGGCCTCGAGGATGAAGCCCTCCTGGTCGAGCACGATGCCGAACTGCATCCCCGGATAGCGGGCCTTGATATCCGCGATCTTGGC
>Ga0207667_10000833_pt1 | contig 39854 bp, 35 predicted proteins | sample KBSCornC52_FD_184301 | JGI IMG/M metagenome (GOLD analysis project Ga0207667, IMG submission 184301) | Corn rhizosphere microbial communities from Kellogg Biological Station, Michigan, USA - KBS Corn C5-2 (SPAdes) (version 2) | ecosystem: Host-associated > Plants > Roots > Rhizosphere > Soil ...
TGATCGTCGCCCAGCGCGCGTACGAAGCGAACTCCAAAGCCATCTCGGCGTCTGACGAAATGCTTCAGACGGCCGTGCAAACGAAGCGGTAAGGCTGATCATGCGCAGCCTTATCGGTGCCGTCGCCGTCCTGATCGCGCTCTGCTCGACCCTCGCGGTCGCGCAGGCCGACGGGCGCGCGACGCAGCGGATCGCCGGCGGGCGTCTTGCGGCGCTCGCCGCACGCGTCGCGAACGCCTTGCCGGCAGATCCGGACGCCAGCCTGGTGGCGGCGTTCACCGTCCCCGACCAGACGGTCGGCGCCGGAAGCCTGCGGCTTCTCGCGCGCCCCGCGGTCGTCACCCCGTCCTACGTCAACGTGCCGATCGAGGTCGACGTCGACGGTCGCCAAGACCGCGTCGTCTACGTCGGCTACCGGGTCGTGCACTACGTGCAGACCGCGGTCGCGGCCCGCGACCTCGCACCGGGCAGCGTGCTGACCGCGCGCGACCTGAAGATGGCGCGCGTCGCCTTCACCGGACGTCGCAGCAACGGTACGGCCGTGCTCGTCGGCCGTCGGATCGCCTCGTCCTACGTCGCCGGCCAGCCGATCTCGATCGACCAGACCCAGGTCGACCAGATCGTCAAGCCCGGTTCGACCGTCATCCTGATCGTGCGCGACGGCGGCGTCTCGCTGGTCGCCGACGTGGTCGCCCGCAACGGCGGCGGCCTGGGCGATCAGGTGACCGTCTACAACGCAGCCACCAATAAGACGCTCTCGGGCACCGTCGTCGGACCCAGCCGCGTCGAACTCGACCTCGAAGGAGCGACGTGATGAAGAAGCTCTCCGCACCGCTGGCCGCGCTCGCGCTGGTCGCGCTGTTCGCGCCGGCCGCCGCCGCCGACACGCTCTATCAAGCCGCACCGCCGCCGACCGGGCCCGGCCATCCTCTTCGGCTGGGACCGGACCATCGCGCGCAACAGGTCGGCGACCTGGTCTACATCGTGTTCGACTTCTCGTCCGCCAACTCGAAGACCAACAACTACGGCAGCGCTAAGAACTTCAGCATGAACCAGGGCGTCGGCATCGGCAACCTGGCGATCTCGCTGCTGCGCAACGGCGCGAGCTTCGGCGGCGACTCGAGCACGAGCACCAAGCAGGCCGCGAGCGGGGCGAGCTCGTTCGTCTCGACCATGATGGCCACCGTCACCGACGTCCTGCCGAGCGGCGTGCTCCAGGTCCAGGGCGATCAGGGTCTGCTCGTCAACGGCTCCAAGCAGACGCTCCACATCACCGGCTACATGCGGCCGGAGGATATCGACACCACCGACGCGATCCTCAGCTCGCGCGTCGCCAACGTCGACGCCGTCTTCAACGGCAGCGATCAGAAGAACAAGGGCCTGCTCTCGAGGATCCTCTCATGGCTGTTCTAAAGACATTCGCCCTCGTCGCGGCTTTCGGGCTGGCGCTTCCGGCCGCGGCTCCCGCCGTCGCCGAGACGACCGTCCACGTGAAAGATATCGCGCACGTCGCCGGCGTGACCGGCAACCAACTCGTCGGCTACGGCATCGTGGTCGGCCTGGCGGGCACCGGCGACACGACCTCGGCGGTGTTCACCAGCCAGACGATCCAGAACGTCCTGCAGAGCTTCGGGCTCTCGGTCAATACCAACGACGTACGCACCCGCGACGTCGCCGCCGTGATCGTCACCGCCACGCTGCCGCCGTTCGCCCATTCGGGCGACAGCGCCGACGTGACCGTCAGCGCGATGGGCGATTCGACCACCCTGCAGGGCGGTACGCTGGTGATGACCGAGCTCAAAGCCGCCAACAACCTCGTCTACGCGACCGCGCAGGGGCCGATCTCGGTCGGCGGGTTCTCGGCCGGCTTCAGCGACGTCGGGGTCACCAAGAACTACACGTCGGCCGGACGCGTGCCCAACGGCGCGGTGATCGCCCGCGACATGATCACCAACATCCAGTCGGATCCGGGCGGCTTCTCGTACGTCCTGACCACGCCGGACTTCAAGACGGCCGCCAACCTGGCGTCGTCGCTCAACGGCCGATTCGGCGGAGGCACGGCCGCGGCCCAAGACGCGGAGACGGTCCGCGTGAACCTTCCGGGCGCCTATCGCGGCAATCCGGTCCAGTTCTTGGCGGACGCCTCGGATGTGACGCTCGGCCAGGATCAACTCGCCAAAGTCGTGATGAACGAACGGACCGGCACGATCGTCTTCGGCGGGGACATCAAGCTCGCGCCGTGCGCCATCGCGCACGGAAACCTGACGATCACGATCGCCACCACCAACGAGGCCAACACCCAGCCGTTCACCAATCGCCCGCCGCCGGTCGTCTCCAATACGACCGTCAGCGCGAACGAGAAGGGCAAGCAGCTGACGTTCATCGCCGGCGCCGCCACCCTGTCCTCGGTCGTGCGCGCGCTCAACACCATGGGCGTCTCGCCCCGCGACCTGATCGCGATCGTCCAAGCCCTGCGCGGTGCAGGTTCGCTTCAAGCAGATCTGGAGATCCAATGATGACCGACGGTATCTCGTCCTTCGGACCGCTCGCTCCGCTCCCGAAGTCGTCGCACGCGCCCAAGACCGGCATCACGCGGATCGGCGCGCCGATCCAGGCCGAGGTCGATCCGGTCGCGCCCATCGCGATCGGCGCGCCGGTCACGCCGGTCTCCGGCCCGACCGCGCCGCTCACGATCGGCAGCCCGGTCACGCCGGCGCCGGTGAAGTCGGCGCCGATCACCAAGCTGGGCGCGCCGCTGACCCCCGACCAGCAGACCGCGCTCAAGCGCCTGCATCAGGCGACCACCCAGCTCGAGGGCGTCTTCCTGCAGATGGTGATGCACGAGATGAGCAAGAGCGTTCCGAAGGATTCGCTCACCGGCAAGCAGTCCAGCGCCGAAGAGACGTTCTCCGGCATGCTCGACGACGAGCGGGCCAAGGCGATCGCCCAGACCGGCTCGCTCGGCATCGCGAAGGTGCTCGACGCTCAGCTGCGGTCGACGGTCCTGGCGGACGCCGCGCACGAATCGCACTTCGACGTGAACCGCGAGCTCGAGCGCTAGCCGTGCCCGCCGATTCCTGGGACGCCTTCGTGCAGGCGCTCACCGACGAGACCCAGGCGCTCGCGCGCGTCAAGGAGTGTGCGGGCGAGATGACGCGCGTTCTGATCGGCGGCGATCCGCTGGCGATCTCGATCGCCGAACGGAAGCTCGACGGCCAGCGCATCGCCTACGCGCGCACCACCTCGGTGCGTCGCGGGATGCAGGCGCGCGGCTTCGGCCCGATGACCCTCAAACAGGTGTGCGGCTACGCGCCGCGCCCGATCGCCCTGCAGATGCACCATCGCCTCTCGGAGCTGGCGACCCTCTCGATCGGCGTCGGCTTGACCGTCGCCAACAACAAAGCGCTGATCCAGAGCGGCATGGACCGTCTGATGAAGATCACCGGCGCTTTGCAGAAGGCCAGCAGCGACGACGCCGGCACCTACCGGCGGCGCGGCTTCGTGCCGCCCCCGCGCAACAGCGTCCTCGTGAGCAGCAGCGCATGAGCTTCTTTCCGCAGGGGAGCTTCTTCGGGATCGGGCTGATCGGCAAGAGCCTCGACGCCTTTCAGCTGGCCGAGAACGTCACCTCGAACAACATCGCCAACGTCAATACGCCCGGCGCCTCGCGCCAGCAGACGCAGTTCACGCAGGCGCCCCCGATCGTCGGTTCGCCCGGCTATGCGGCGCACGTCGGCGGCACGGTGGGCGACGGCATCACGGTCCGGAACATCGCCCGCATCCACTCCGACACGTACGACGCGATGTTCCGCGGCGCGTCGTCGTCGCAGAACTACTACAGCGTGCAGAACGACGCGCTCGGAGCGCTGCAATCGAGCTTCGGCGATCCGAACTCGGGCGTGAGCGCGCAGTTCACCGCGTTCCAGACCGCGATCAACCAGATGGTCGCGCAGGCCGGCAGCGGTCAGAGCGCCTCGGTCCGCGCGGCCGTCCTCTCGCAGGCCCAAGCCCTGACGGCGGCGCTCGGCCAGACCGCCTCGTCGATCACGGCGCAGAAGGCCCAGACGCTCGCGCAGGCCGGTACGCTGGTCACGACCCTCAACGGGATCCTCGACCAGATCGCCTCGCTCAACGGGCAGATCCGGGCCTCGACCGCGGTCGGCGACAACCCCAACACGTTCGCCGACCAGCGCGATAAGCTGATCGACGACGTGTCGCAGTACGTCTCGACCCAGACCGCCATCCAGCCGGACGGCTCGACGCTCGTGACCGTCAACGGTCGGGCGCTGGTGAACGACGCGATCGCCTACCACCTGGCGACGCCGACCGTCGGCACGTCGGCCAACGGCCAGCCGGTCTTCAAGATCGACTTCGCGACCACGCCGCCGGCCGCCGCGAGCGCGCCCGGCATTCCGCTCGGAAGCGGACAACTCGCGGGTCTCCAGGACCTCTATAACGATAAGCTGAGTGCATACGGCACCCGGCTCGATCAGTTCGCCTCGGGACTGGCGGATTCGATCAATCGCGTCACCCAGGCGGCCTACGACCAGAACGGCCAGCCCGGCCAGCCGCTCTTCGCGACCATCGTGGGCAACCTGCCGATCTCGGCGGCGAACATCCGGGTCGGGATCGCCAACCCCTCGCAGCTGCCGCTGGCGCTCGCCAGTACGGCCGCCGGGTCGCTGGTCGTGCCCCTCAACTCCGCCAACAACGTGGTCGACACTTCGCAGCAGCTCACCGGCAACGGCAACCTGGCCGATCCGCCGGCGGCCGCGCTCGCCGGCACCCTGACGGTCACGGTCGACGGCGCGGCGCAGACCTACGTCTACAACACCGGCGCCGGCGGCAACGCGGCCTCGATCGACGCCTTTATCCGATCGTTCAACGCCGCTCACCTGGGCGCGACCGCATCCTACGATACGACCGCGCAGCGCATCGTGCTGGCGCGGGATCCGGCCAATGCCGATCTGGCGCACCGCGCGGCGCAGGGAGCCGCGCCGACCGACCCGAACTTCACCGTGAGCGACTCGAACTTCGCGGCCGCCACGCCCGCGTCGTCGCTGCTCGGCGTGCTCGGCGCGAACGGCATCGACGGCGTCGTGCAGAACGCCGGCAACGCGTTCGGCCCCAACGACAACGGCGCGGCCAACGCGCTGCTCGCGACCTTCGCGACCGCGACCGGCGCCCCGGCACTGCAGACCACCAGCGCGGCGGCGGCGGTCGCCGGGACGGCCATGACGATCGCGCTTCCGGCGAGCACCGCGAACGTCACGGTCGGCACGGTCCTGACCCTCGACGCGACCACCGGGGGCGGCGCGCCGCAGGAGAACGTGGTGGTCACGGCCATCGCGATCGATCCGGTCACCGGCATCGAGTCGGTCACCTTCACGCCCGCCCAGGCGCACGTCGCCGGGTTCTCGGTCGCGACCGCGCAGACGCAGACGCTCGGCGCGTTCTACGGCAACCTCATCACCCAGGTCGGGCTGGACGGACAGACGGTCACGACCGGCACGGCCACCCAGACCGGTCTCGCGTCGAACATCGACGCCACCCGTCAGGGCATCGCCGGCATCAACATCGACGAAGAGACGCAGAACCTGATCAAGTATCAGAACGCGTATCAGGCCGCGGCGCGCACGATGAACGTGCTCGACTCGCTGCTCAACACGGTCATCAACACGCTCGGCGTGCACTAGGATCGCGCAGAGGTAACGCATGAGAATCGCGACGTCCCAGATCTTCCAACAGCAGACCGCCTCGATCGATAATCTGACCGCCCTGCAGCAGCAGCAAGGCGCCGAGCTGTCGACCGGCAAGCGTCTGAACAGACCGTCGGACGATCCGACCCACATCGCCCAGGACCTCAGCCTGCGCACCCAGATCGCGCAGGGCAACCAGACCGGGGACAACGTCGCGAACCTCTCGGCCGAACTGACGACCGTCGACGGCGCGCTCTCCTCGGTGACCGACGTCCTGCAGAAGGCCCGCGCGCTGGCCGTGAGCGGCGCCAGCGACGCGCTCACCCCCGCGCAGCGACAGGCGATGGCGACCCAGGTCGACGGCCTTCTGGGCGAACTGGTCGGCCTCGGCAACACCCAGTACGCCGGCAAGTACGTCTTCGGCGGGACCGCGGCGTTGACGCAGGCACCCGTCAAGCCGGGCGGGACGCCGACCTCGAGCGTCACGTTCTCCGGCAATTTGCAGTCGCAGCAGGAGCAACTCCCGAGCGGCCAGGCGGTAGCGTCGTCGGTGACGATCCAGCAGGCGTTCAACTTCGCTTCGACCGACGGCTCGCCGAACGCGTTTCAGACGCTGATCGACCTGCGCAACGCGCTGACCCAGGGCAACGTCGCGGACGCCAGCCGGTCGAGCGTCAATGTGCCCGGCACCTCGCTGGCGGCGGCGACGCCGATCGATACCGCCGGCATCCTCTCGACCGCCCTCGTGGCCGACGCCGGCGGCAACGTCGACATCTCGATCTCGTCGGCGGCCGCGCCGAACGGCGTCGCCATCGCCATCCCGGCCAACGCGACCGTCTCCGCCGTCCTGGCCGCGATCAACGCGCAGACCGGCGCCACCGGCGTGACCGCGAGCTTCGACTACGCGCAGCAGAAGCTGACGCTGGCCTCGACGGGCGGCGTGCCCTTCCAGGTCCGGGACGTCGCCAGTCCGGGCGCTCCGGTGCCGGGCAACTTCACCGCCGCCTTCGGGCTGACGCAGCAAGCCGACGTGACCAACACGGTCTCCGCGCAGATCGGCGACGTCGACCGGGTGCTCCAGGTCGCACTGCAGGCGCGCACCACGGTCGGCCAGACGATCCAGAACCTCTCCACCGTCGCGAGCCTGCAGAGTTCGCAGGTACTTAACAATACCGCCGTGCAGTCGGGCATCGAGGATGCCGATATTGCAAAGGTGATGACGCAGTTCTCGCAGACCCAGACGGCATTGCAGGCGGCCTACGGAACCACCACCAAGCTGGAGTCGAAGAGCCTCTTCGACTACCTCGGCTAAGTCGATAAAGGTAAAGGATAACGAAGGGATGAGCGCAGCGATGGACATCACGCCGGCTACGACCACGGTCGAGCTGCCCCGGTTCGGCAGCTTCACCTATGCCGAAGAAGAGGTCTTCCGGTTCCCGTGGGGACTGCCGGGATTCCCGGCCCTGCGCCACTGGCTGGCGCTGACCTTGCCGACCCAGCCGAACTTCGTGTGGCTCCAGAGCCTCGACGATCTCAAGGTCGCGATCCCGACCTGCGACCCGTATATGGTCTTCGAGAAGTACGATCCCAAGCTGCCGGCCTATGCGGTCGCCGCGCTGGAGATCGCCGATCCGGGGGAGTTCACCCTGCTGTGCGTGATGGTCGCCACCGCCGATGCGGAAGAGATGACCATGAACCTGATGGCCCCGATCGTGGTCAACCTGCGTACGCGCCAAGCGCGCCAGGTCATGTTAGAGAATTCGGGATACTCGATGAAAGAATCGGTACCCCGGAAGGCCTCGGGAGAGGCCGTCGGAGGCGCCGCCCAGGCGACGGCTCCGCAGTAAATCCCGCCCTCCCCGTCAAAGGAGGGTGCACCTAGCAGCCAAGGAGGGCACCAACGCCATGCTCGTTCTGAGCCGGAAGATCAACCAGTCCATCATGGTGGGCGACAACGTCCGCATCGTGGTGGTCGCCGTCGACCGGGATCAGGTCAAGCTCGGCATCGAGGCGCCCCGCGACATTCCGGTCCACCGCTCGGAGATCTACGAAGAGATCCAGCGGACCAACCAGAGTGCCGCCGCCGCTCCGGTCCCGGCCGAGAAGGTCGAAGCCGGAAAGGCGACCTTACAGCCTCGGAAACCGACCCAAAAACGGTGACTCGCGTCCGCTAAAGTTACCCCTGCAAAGGCCGATAACAAAGCTGTAAGGGGACAGGACGTCTCCCCAGACTAGTCTCGCGCACAGCGCGTTCACGGAGGAAAATACACCATGTCTTCAGGTCTCTCGATCGCCAACAACCTGTTGGCCAACAACGTCCAGTACAACCTGGATAAGAACCAGGACGCCCTCAAGACCGCCACCACCCGCCTCTCGTCCGGCCTGCGCATCAACACCGCAGCGGATGACCCGTCGGGCCTCGCGATCGCCACCAACCTGCAGACGCAGGTCGACGGCTTCAACACCGCGGTCCAGAACGTCCAAACCGCCAACAACGCGGCCCAGGTCGCGGAAGGCGCGCTCCAGACGACGACCGATATCCTTCAGCGCATCCGTAGCCTGGCCGTGGAAGCGTCGAGCGACATCAACTCGAACTCGGATCGCAACAACCTGCAGGCGGAAGTCTCCCAGTTGCTGCTGGAAGTCAACCGGATCTCGCAGAACACCTCGTTCAACGGCCAGCCCCTCCTCGACGGAAGCCACGCCGGCTTCGTCGCCGAGAAGGACGCGTTCGTCAACGTCACCGCGAACGCGGCGTTGTCGAGCAGCAACCCGGCCATCGCCGGCAACAGCGGCTTCTTGGTCGCCACGGTCTCGACCGGCGCCACGTTCAACACCACGGTCGGCGGATTCCAAGGCGACGGCGCCGCGGGAACCGGCACGGTCGACGGCACGATCGAGCTCCAGGTCATCAACACGGGCGCGTCGATCGCGGTTCAGGAGACGTTCGTCGCCTCGAACAGCGGATACGTCTCGGTCTCCTCGACGCTCTACGGCGCCGGCGGAGCGACCAACGACTTCGACAACGTCGGTCTGACCATCGGCAACATCACCTCGGCGGACGTCGGCACGACCGCGTACGTGAAGATCAGCCAGAACACGGCCGCCCTCACGAACCCGAACAACCCGGCGTTCAACTTCCAGTCCGGCGCGAACGAAGGCGACACGATCCAGATCGGCTTCGAAGCGACGAACACGCAGACCCTGCGCGTGTCGAACATCAACCTGGCGCTCTCGTCCTCCAGCAACCCGTCGTTGGGCGCGGAAGACGCGATCGGCCAGATCGACAACGCTCTGGAGCGCCTGCTCAACCAGCGCGCGAACCTCGGCGCCGTGATCGTCCGCCTCAACGAAGATGCGAACAACGACAACATCGCGGCCGTCAACCTGCAGGCGTCGGAATCGCAGATCCGCGATCTCAACGTCGGTCAGGAGACGACCGAGTTCACCAAGCTCCAGATCCTGGTGCAGGTCGGCACGTCGGTCTTGGCCCAGTCCAACTCCAACGCGCAATCGGTCATCGGCCTCTTCCGCTGACCCGGAACGGTCCTGGTCTAGGGGGCTCGCTTCGGCGGGCCCCCTTTTCTTTGGCCTCAGGATGAGCGAAGGGGTTGCCGAAGAGTAAGAGGATGCCAGTTCGGGTAGTCTCCCGCCGCTCCAAGGCTCCGGTTCCGGTCTCCGGCGCCGGGCCGTCGTCGCGCGCCCGCGACGCGGCCGCCCTCTTCGGCCTCCCCGCGCCGCCGCCCGGCCACGTGCAGAAGCCGGCCGGGATCTCGCTGTGCATGATCGTCAAGAACGAGGAGCGTTTCCTCGCCCAATGCCTGGAGAGCGTCAAGGACTTCGTCGACGAGATCTGCATCGTCGATACCGGCTCGACCGATCGCACGATCGAGATCGCGCGGTCCTACGGCGCGAACGTCGAAGAACATGCCTGGCGCAACGATTTCGGCTGGGCGCGAGACCGGGCGCTCGAGATGGCGACGCGGCGATGGATCTTCCAGCTCGACGCCGACGAGGAGCTGCTCCCGGAATCGCACGAGGCCCTGCGCCTGCTGCGCGACGTCCCGGCGCACCACGTCGGGGTGTGGGTCCGGTGCAATAACGCCGCCGACGACTACGCGGGGACCGGTTCGATGTCGCACGCGCTCGTCCGGATCTTTCCGAACGACCCGCAGCTGCGCTATCGCGGCGCCGTCCACGAGTTCGTCTCGATCGACGGCGACCCGGTCGGGATCAAAGCGGTCCCCTCGCCGATCGCGATCCTGCACCACGGCTATCTCGCCGAGATCGTCGCGGAGCGCGACAAGGCCCGACGGAACCTGGCCATCATCCAGGCGCAGATCGAACGCGAGCCGGAAGATCCGTTCCACTGGTTCAACCTCGGCATGACCGCGTACTTGATGCGCGACGACGAGAAGGCCCGCGAGGGCTTCGAGAAGATGCGCGAGATCAACGGCTCGGAAGCGCGCGGATTCATCCCGAACGGGTTGGCGACCCTCGCCGACCTCTACAGCGAGCGTCTGCACCAGCCCGAGAAGGGCCGCGCGATCGCGGAGCTGTGCCTGACCTTCTCCCCGCATTACGCCAACGCGCACTTCGCGCTCGGCAAGGCGCTGACCGCGCTCGGTCGCCCCGACGAGGCGCGCGCGGCATTCCTGGCCGCGATCGACGACGGCAAGTATCGTCACCTGCAGTTCGTCGTCGACGACGAAGTGCCGATATGGAAAGCCCACAGCGAGATCGGCGCGACGTACGTCGTCGCCGGCGACGACGAGAAGGCGATCGAGTGGTTCGACAAGGGGCTGGCCAACCGCCCCGCGGTCCAGGCGCTGCGGCTCAATAAAGCGCGCGCGTTGGAGCGTCTCAAGCGCTTCGACCAGGCCGGAGCCATCCTGGCGAGCGTCTGGGAAGATTTCGGGAACGAACAGGCGGCCCTGCATTACGTGAACTTCCTGCTGCGGCGCGGAGACGAGAAGCGGGCGGTCGAGGTCGTCGAACTGGCGCACGAACGGCTGCCCAAACGCACGGCGGTGAGCATGTTGGTGGCGGCCGCCGCGGTGGCGCAGAAGAACGGCTGGTCCGATCCGCACCGCTACCTCGAGCGGGCGGTCGCAATAGATCCGGGCGCCGCCGAAGCGCTCAATCCGCTCGAGGCGCACTATCTCCAGACCGGCGACGCCGCCGCCCTAGCGGCGCTGCTCGAAGGCGAGGCACGCAGCGAGCCGGTCGCTCCGGACGACTTCCTGCGCCGCGCCTATCGATCGATCGCGACGGATGCGTTCGCCGAAGGGCTGGCGTTCGCGGAGCGCGGGCTCGAGCTCGCGCCGAACGACGCTCGGCTGCGCTACAACGCCGCGGTCTGTTCGGTCAATCTCGGCGATCGCGATCGGGCGCTCGGGCATCTCGGCCAGGTGGATGCGGCGGCGACCGCCGTCTTCGTCCGCGCGAAATACCTGCAGGCGGTCGTGTTGCGCGATCTCGGCCGTGCGGAAGAAGCGCTCGAGGCGACGCAGGCCGGCCTCGCGTCCGACGGAGACCAGCCCGACACGATCGTCCTGCGAGCCGGTCTTCTCGAGGGGCTCGGCAGGGTGCCCGAGGCGGAAGCGGTGCTCCGGGCGGCACTCCCGCGCGGCGATCGCTTCGCCATCGAACTTGCCGGTCTCTACCTACGTGCGGGTCGCGTGGACGAGGCGCGGGCCGTCGCGGAACGCGCGCTCGGATAGTCGTCTGAGTCGGGACGCGCTCGCATATTCGATCGTCATGCCGGTCTTCAACAAGGCCGGCCTGACCCGTCAGTGTCTCGAGACGATCCGTCCGACGCTCGAAGGGGCGGGCGACGGTGAGATCATCGTGGTCGACAACGCGTCCTCGGACGACACCCCCGAGATGCTCGAGGAGTTCCCGTGGGTGCGGGTGATCCGCAACGACGTCAACCGCGGGTATTCGGGCGCGAACAACCAGGGCGCCGCCGCCGCGCGCGGCGAGTTCCTGGTGCTGCTCAACAACGACATCGTCGCGCACCCGGGTTGGCTCGCCGCCATGCTGGCGTGCGCGCGGGATCCGGGGGTCGGCGCGGTCGGCGCCAAGCTCCTCTTCCCCGACGGGACGCTGCAGCACGCCGGCGTGTGGACCACGGCCTACCGGTTCGGCTCGTCGGGCTTCGGAGCGTCGCACCGGTTCTACCGGTACCCGTCGGAGTATCCGCCGGCGAACGAACGTACCGCGGCGCTGGACGTCGTGACCGGTGCGTGCCTGGTCACGCCGCGCGCGCTCTTCGCGGAACTCGGCGGACTGGACGAGGGCTTTTGGAACGGGAACGAAGACGTCGACTACTGCTTTCGCGTCGTCGAGCGCGGGTTACGCGTGGTCTACGAACCCAAGGCGGTGCTCACGCACTTCGAATCGCAGTCGGGCCCCCAGCGCTATCGGAAGGTCTCGCATAACATCCAACGGCTGACCCGTCGCTGGAACGGGCGGGTGCGGTTCGACCGGAACGCCGGCGAGATCGCGCGCGGCCGGCTCTTCCGCGAGAAGCGTACGCCCGCCGGCGGCCACAGCTTCGTCGAGCTGGCGACGCCGGCGACGACCGTGCTGGTCCACGGGACCGCGGAACAGATCGCGGAAGCACTGGCGCGGCCCTCGCTCGAGGCCAACGCCGCGCCGATCGCGCGCGTCGTCGCGCTCGATCCGGCCGATCCCGTCGGGGCCGCGCGCGCGGAGATGGAGATCCGCGGGGACCGGTACGTGGCGCTGGTCGACGCGCGTTCGGAGCTGGTCCCGAACTGGCTGGACGAACTCGTGCGCCAGTGCGAGTTCTCGCTCAACGTCGGGGCTGCCACCTACGCGCCCGAGCTGCCGCTCGGCGAGGACGTCAGCCCGATCGCGGCGGACGCGCGGTGCACGCTGCTGTCGCTGCGGCAGTTCCCGCAGCATCTCCGCTTGGGCGACTTCCCGACCTTGGACGAGGCCGTCGCCGATCTGCTCGTCCGCGCGATCGACGAGCGCGTCGTGACGCGCGGCGCGGGAGCGGCGCTCGGCGTGCTGCCCCCGGCGTCCGGGGGCTCGGAATTCGTGCGGGTCGATCCGGCGTTCGTCGAATCCCGCTTGGCCGCGCGCCCGCGCGCGACGCCGCTGGTCTCGATCCTGATGCTCAGCTGGAACGCGCCGGAGTACACCAAGCTCGCGCTCGAATCGATCCGCGCGCACACCAGGCCGCCCTACGAGGTCGTGATCGTCGACAACGGTTCGCGCGCGGAGACGACGGATTGGCTGCGCACGCTCGAGGACGTGCGGGTCATCTACAATCCGAGCAACCGCGGATTCGCCGGCGGGAGCAATCAGGCGCTCGCGGCGGCGAGCGGCGATTACCTCGTGCTGCTCAACAACGACACGATCGTGACGGACGGATGGCTCGACGGGCTGCTGGACGCGTTCGAGCGCATTCCGGCTCTCGGGATCTCGGCCGTGCGGAGCAATCGGGTGGCCGGCGTCCAGATGCTATCCGACGCGAAATACCCGGACTTGGACGCGATGCACGAGTATGCCGCGCGACGGCGCATACGCTACCGCCGGCACGGGATGCTGATCGACCGCGCGATCGGCCTATGCCTGTGCCTGCCGCGACGCGTGCTCGACGAGGTCGGCGGCATCGACGAGCGGTTCGGCGTCGGGAATTTCGAAGACGACGATTTCTGCTTGCGCGTGCGCGCCGCGGGATATCGCATCTACGTGTGCGACGACGTGTTCATCCACCATTTCGGCAGCCAGACGTTCGCCGCGAACAAGGTCGATTATCGCGCCACCATGTCCGACAACTGGGAGAAATTCTCGGCCAAGTGGGGGCTCAAGAAGATCGACGGCGTCGACGGCTACGAGTCTTCGGCGGCCTACCGGCGGGGCTTCGATCGCGCGCGCCACTTCGTGCCGCTTCCGGATCCGTTCGCGGGCACGATCGCGCAGGCGGCGCCGGTCGAGGCGTCCGAGCGCGCGTACGAGGTCGCGTTCGTGGCGGTGGTCGCCGACGAGCGCGGCTGGCACGATACCGGCGCGTTCGTGCGCCGTTACGTCCGTGCCCTCGCGGCCGCCGATCCGGTCGTCTTGGCCATCGCCGCGACCGGCGATCCGGACGCGGCGACGATCGGCGCGCGGATCGAGAAGATCCTCGAGCGCGAGGGGGTCGATCCGGCGCTCGCTCCCGACGTGGTGGTCAGCGACGAGACGGATCCGGCCGCCTGGTCGGACGACCTTCCGTGGGCGGAACGGGTGCTGGTCGCCGACGTCGCGGATGCCAGCCCGAGCGCGCTGCGGCGCAGGTACGGAAGCGGGTCGCGATGAGATACCACGACCTGCATCCGATGCTCGCGCTCTGGCGCGATCCCGTCCTGCTGCGCGATGCGGTCGCGGCCGAGACGCTGGTCGCCGCGCGCTTCGAGCCGACGATGCGCCAGGGCAACGGCACCGGCATCCTCGACCTGACGTTCTCGCGGGCAGGCCGGGTCGCGGTCGTGCCGTTCGTGCAGATCGATCAGGCGATGTTGGCGGAGCCCGAGAATCCGCCGTTGATCTGGCCCGAGGCCGCGCGCGCCGCGCTCGACGACGCCGTCGTGGAAGCGATCGAGGCCGTCCTGCTGCCCTGGCTCCACGCGCGTTTCCTCGGCCGATCGCTCAACGACGAGATGGCGCGGACGTTCGGCGTCGACGATGCGCTATTCGAGACCGCGCGCGCGTGCGGCTTTCTGGGAGCCGCGCCGTACGAGCGGGTCCTGGTCGCCGCGGCACCGTACGCGTACGCGGCGCGCTTCGCCGCAGGGCGCAGCGTCTACGCGAGCGACGAACCGGCGGGCGCGTCGGGGATCGCGCTGTTGGCACGTCGCGCCGGTCCGATCCGCGCGTCGCTCGGAAGCGCCGCCGCCGACGCCGTCGCGCAGAGGTGGTTCGGCCGGCCCGCGTTCGGCGAAGGCGCGTTCGAGGAGCGATACGACGTGGTGGTGGCACCGGCGGGCGCGCCCGTCCCGCGTTCGACGACCCGCATCGTTCTCGGCGGCGACGGCGCCGCGAAGATCGTGGTGGCGCGCCCGATCCCGTCCGAAGTGATGGTCTCGTTCGACGTCGAGGACTCGGAGCCGGCCGGCTCGTTCGCGGTCGAGGCGCCGGTCGCGGAACTGCGGCGGCCGATCGGCGGCGCGCAGCCCGCTCCCATCGGAGGCTCGGGCGGACGGCTGCTCTTCGCGCTGCGCGACGATTGGTCGCGCGCTCCGGATGCCGACGTCGACGAAGCGCTGGCGCTGGCGGAGCGCCTTCGAGGCGAGGGCTTCGACGTCGAGGTGCGGGCGTCGGGATCGGTGCGCGACCTCGCGCGCTACGATCTCGTGCACGTCTTCCGGCTGACCTCGGTCGCCGATCACGACGCCCTGCTGGGACGCGCGCGCGAGGCGGGTCTTCCGATCGTGGCGACGCCGCACCTCGACGACGTGACCGTCGAAGGCATCTGGGGTGCGGGGATGTCCGCCGGTCTCCACCGGGTCGCCGCCGACGGTCTGGTGGACGAGCACCGGTCGTTGTTCGAGCGCCGCATCCTGCGGGCCGAGGGGCTCGAACCCGCGGGATCGGAGCCCTTCCCGGGGTATCGCGACATGCTCGCGCGCGATCTGGCCCGCTGCGACGCGCTGGTCGTCTCCGGCATCGCGGAAGAGCGCCTGGCTCGCAGCCTCGGCTACGGCGGGTACGTCGGCCCGGTCGGACCGGCGGTCGATGCGTTCGCGCCGGTCGCGGAGACGGGGCATCTGACCGGCGATGGATTTATCTTCGCCCACGCGCCGGTGGGCATGCGCTCGAACCATCTGACCCTTGCCCGGGCGGCGATGGCGGCAGGCCTGCCGCTGGTGATCGCCGGTCCGGTGATCGAGGCGGACTATCTCGCGCTGCTGCGCGAACGGACCGACGAACGGGTCGCGCTGATCGCGGCCCCGACCCCCGGGGAGCTGGCCGCGCTCTACCGGCGGGCGCGGGTCTATGCCGATGTGGCCTGGGTGGACCCGGGCAGCGCGCGGTCGGCGCGCGCGGCCCTGTGCGGGGCGTCGCTGGTCCTAGGCCGCTCGTGCCCCGCGGTCGAGCAGTGGGGCTGCGCCTGGGCCGCCGACCGGGTGGTGATGGCCTCGGTCGCGGTCGCCCTGACGGGCGCTTGGGCGGCCTTCGGCAGCCCCGAAGCGGCCGTCACGGCACGCCGGGTCGCATCGGCCTGCGAACCGGCCATGGTCCTCTCGGGGGTGGCCGCCGCCTACGCGCATGCCGGGGGCCTGCGGAGCTAAACCTTCCGGCCCCTTCGGCCGACCATAAGAAGAGAGTTCCTAGGAAAGAACTGGAGGCAAGAACATGGACGTTCAGGCACTGGTCGGCACGACCGGGGCAGGAACCGCCGCAGGGGCACCCGCTCCCGGAGTCACCCCGCCGACGGCACCCGCGACGGGCGATACATCGCACGTCATGGGAGAGGTCCCGAAGAGGGCGCACGGCGGCATCGCCGCGGCGATCGCCAAGATCTACGGCGCAGGCGATTCCGCAGGCAATCTGAGCCAGCCGGCCGTCAACGTATCGTACAAGATCGAGGGCAAGACGATCCACACGGTCTTCACCGACCCGACGACCGGTCAGGAGATCGCGCAGTTCCCGCCCGATCTGTTGCAGCACATCGCGGCGTTCTTCGATGCCGAGCAGGGTGTCACGCTCGACAAGGAAGCGTGATCGCCTAACATGTCGTCCATCGTCCCCGGCACCAACGTGCCGCCGGTCTCGTTCCCGGGCATCGCCTCGGGGATCGACTACAACTCGATCATCACCAAGCTGACGTCCATGACGCTCGCGCCCAACGCGCAGCTCAACACCCAGATCGCGACGCTCAATAGCGCCAACTCCGAGTTGATCAAGATCAACTCGCTGCTGGCGTCGGTGCAGGCGTCGCTCGAGGGCATTTCCGACGCGTCGCTGTTCTCCACGTACGCCGCCGTGAGCGGCAACACGAACGCCGCGCTGGCGACCGGCATCGCCGGGAAGACCGCGACGCCGGGGACCTACGTCGTCGAGTCGACCAAGGTCGCGACCTCGACGCAGATCCTCAGCTCGGGCTCGGTCGGCCATTCGATCCGCGACGCGATGGCGGCCGGTCCGTACGCGGGACAGTCGTCCGACGCGATCCCGCTGGCGTCGTCCTACGCCGCGGTGACGCCGAGCAACGGTGCGTCGGGAGGGGGCAAGATCACCATCGACGGCGTGACGGTCGACTACGACGTCACGTCGCAGTCCCTCACGACGATCCTCAACAACATCCAGACGGCGGTCAGGGCCGGCGCGGACGCGTCGTTCACGATCGGGTACCAAGGCGCGAGCGATACGATCGCGATCTCCGGCAGTCAGGCCATCACGATCGGCTCGGCCGGCGACCAGGGCAACCTCGTCTCGGTCCTCAAGCTCGATCAGGCGCAGATCGACAACACCGGACCGACCTTCTCGGTCACGGGCACGTCGGGCGTCGGCGGCCTCAGCCAGACCGCATCGCTCGACAACGTCAACGGCGCCAACCTGCTGACCCCCGTCACGGCCGGGACGTTCACGATCAACGGCGTGACGCTCAGCGTCGACCCGACCCAGGACAACCTCGCCTCGGTGCTGACGCGCATCAACGCGAGCACCGCCGGCGTGATCGGGTCGTTCGATAGCGCGTCCGGCCGCATCACCCTGACGAACAAGGCGACCGGCCCGCAATCGATCGTCGTCGGCAAGGCCGGCGACGGCTCCAACTTCCTCTCCGCGGTCGGGCTGACCGGCGGGTCGGGCGCGACCTCGACGGTGGGCACCCAGGCGAAGGTCGTGGTGCAAGGGCCGAGCGGCGCGGTGCAGACCTACTACTCGAACGCCAACGCGATCACCACGGCCATCCCCGGCATCTCGCTCACCCTGGTCAGCGATTCGTCGACGCCCTTCACGATCAACGTATCGCAAGATACGAGCGGGCTGATCAGCGCGATCAACACCTTCACGAGCGCCTACAACGGCGCGATCAGCGAGATCAACCAGGCCAGCATGGCGCCGGTCGTCACGGCGGTGGGGAACGGCGGCTTGGCCGCGAGCGCCTCGCAGTCGCTGGGCGGCGGCGTGCTGTTCAACAGCTCGGACGTCGATTCGATCAAGAATCAGCTGACCAATCTGGTCTCCGGATTCCTGGGCGCCGATCGGGGCTACAACTCGCTCTCGCAGATCGGACTCACGCTCAGCAGTTCGTTCGCGCAGCTCTCGACCGCCAACAACGGCGCGACCGACAACAGCGGGAACGGCAGCAATCCGGTCCAGACGACCACCCTCCAGGGGACCGACGGCACGATCCAGCCGCTCGACGTCGCGAAGCTGCAAGCCGCGCTGGCCGCGAACCCGAACGCCGTCCAGCAGCTGCTCGGCGGCACGAGCGGGCTCGCCTACAAGGTCGGCGGCTACCTCACCACCGTCACCGGCGCGCCGACGCTGATCGCGCACGGGGTGGTCGGCGAGATCCCGAAGATCTCGGTCATCCAAGGCTTCGAGAATTCGAACAACGACCACATAACGTCGCTCCAGCAGCAGGTCAAGCAGATCACCGACTCCGCCAACGCGCAGGCCGACCTGCTCCGTTCGCAGTTCACGGCGACCGAAGGCCAGCTGGCGGTCTATCAGTCGCTCCAGTCGCAGCTCGCCGGCTTCTTCAAGAACGGCTGATCGATATGATGCGCACGCCGGCCGAGCAGAAGTATCTCGAGACGTCGATCGCGACGGCCTCGAAGGAAGACCTGATCGTCAAGATCTACGACGCGCTGATCCTCTCGTCGCAGCAAGCCCTCGAGAAGCTGCAGTCCGAACGCGGCGATATCGAAGGCATCCACAAGGCGCTGCTCCGCGCGCAGCGCGCCATCTGCCTGCTGATGGGTTCGCTCGACATGGAGATCGGCGGAGACCTCGCCAAGAACCTGTTCCGGGTCTACGAGTATTGGCACCACGAACTGGTGATGGCCAACATGCAGAAAGACGCGACCCGGGTCGAGCGGCTGCTGCCCGACTTCAAAGACTACCGCGCGACCTGGCAGAAGGCCGTGACGCTGTTCAAGGCCGAGAAGCGCGGCGCGACCGTCACGTCGATCGCCCCGACCGGCGGCTCCGTCGCTCCGGCCGCCGCGGCCGCTGCGGCCGCGACCTCCTTTGCCGCCGTCGGCTGATCGCGCCGCGTTGCGGGCCGCCGTGGACCGCGAGATCGCCGCGCTCGAGGACCAATGCGCGCAGATCGAGCTCGCCCTCACCGCGAAGGACTGGAACGCGTTCGCCGCCGTGATGGCCGACGCGCGACGCGTCACCCACGCGCTCGAGAACGCCATGGAGGCGGCGGCCCCGGCGCGCGACGCCGCCTACGACGCGGGCGTCTACGAACGGGCCCGCCGCGTCCACGCGATCCGCGAGAACCAGCTCGCACGACTGCGGACCTACAACCAGGCGGTCGCGGAGAAGCTCGGACAGATCGCGCAGCTCAAACGCTTCGCCAAGAACGTGGGCGCCAAGAGCGCGCCCTCGCGGCTCGCCTCGCTCGACCGCCTGACCTGACGGCCCTCGCCGGTCAGCCGAAGAGCGGCTCCAGCGCCTCGAGCAATGCGACCGCCTTGCGGTCGAGCTCCGCATCGGTCTGCTGGAGCGTCCCGGTCGTGCGGTCGAGGCGGATCCGCACGAACAGGCGTTGGAGGGCGGTCATCGCAGCCTGACCGTACGCGCGCAGGGCGTTCTCCGCGATCGCATGCTGGGCTTCGCTCCCGGCTGCGCCGAGCACGCGCTGGGCCTGCAGCGCGAGCGTGAGCTGGCGCGCCTTGACGAAGTCCCAGCGCGCGCTCTCGACCTGGAGCGAACGGAGCACCGCCAGCGACGGCTCGCCCAGCTCGGTCTCGAAGACCAGATGCTTCGCGTCGCTTTCGATGCCGGGCGCTCCGAGCGCCGCGGCCCGCAGCTCCGCGGTCCGCGCCAGCAGGCCACCCGCGTGGCCGGCGATCGGCTCTTTCTTCCCGAGCTTCTCGAAGAGCGAGATGCGATGCAGCAGCTGCGATTGCGCGTCGAGATGTTCGCGCAGGCCCGCGACGTCGCTCCCGTCCTCGTACGCGCGCGTGCAGGCGAGCGCGCCCGCGAAGATGCAGTGCTGCAGGATGGTCGGGGCTTTGGTGCCGCGGAAGGTGCGATCGAAGAACGCGTATGTCGATCGATCGAACGTGCCGAGCAGCGCGACGGCGGTCCTGGCGACGACTTTCGGCGGCTGCGGCTGCGGCTCGGCCGGCTCCGCCGACGGAGCCGGCGCCGGCGCACCGGATCGCGCCGCTTCGGCGACGTACTCGGCCTCTTCGCGGTCGTCGAGCTCGTAGAACGGCAGATCCGGAACGGCCAGTTCCACCGGGACGATGGGTCGCGGCGCGACGTCGGGCGGCAGCGACGCCTCGAGCGCCGCCCCGGCCGCGATCTCGCGGCGCGCGATGGCAAGGGCGGACGCGCCGATGACGGCGGCATCTTCGGCGGAGACCTGCGGCGCGATCAACAGCGGGCGCGTTCCGAGACGCGCGCCGATCTTCCATACGAAGGTCGCGCGCGATTTCGGCGCGAGGTCGCCGAGATCGAGGCCGGCGCCGAAGAAGCGTTCGGCGACCTCGTCGAACGCGGGCGCCGCATCGCGCACGAACGAGCCGGGACGGTAGGAAGCGCCGCCGGGCAAGGGAACCGCGACGCGCACGCGGTGCGCGGGCGCGACGCCTTCGTTGGCGACCGAGAGCGAGAGCGTCACGATCGCGCCGGGGATGATGCCCTCGGAGGGCGTGGCCGCCGCCACGACGTTGAGGGTGGCGCCCTGCGGCGGCAGGAGCGGGTCCTCGGGCACGTTCTGGCCGTCGGCGATGGCGCGGTTCTCCCAATCCGGCCTGTCCGGTTCGGGAAGGCCCAGCGCGCTGCGCTGCAGCGCGATCAGTCGCATATCGGCGCTCAGATAGAAGTCCGGATCGCGCATGGCGTCAGCGCCGCGCGAACAGGCGGCGGAAGAAGTCGAAGCGTCGCGCGCCGTTGCCATCGCGCTTGGCGGCGATGCCGACGCGTACGACGCGCCGTTCGTCGATGCCGCGCGCGGTCAGCGCGGCCCGCACGTGGTCGACGTTGACGAGCGTGGACGCGCGGTCGGCCGCCTCTTCCATCGCGAGGTGCGAGAGCATCGTCAGGCGGCGCGGCACGCCGGACGCCGCATCGATCAAGAGCGCCCGCGCGTCGGGCGAGAAGACCTGCGTCCCGGGCGCGAGACCCGCGCGTTCGAGCCGAAAATCGACGACCGCGCCGGCCATCGCCTCGTCGAGCCGGCCGAGACGGATCCAGCCGTCGACCCGGTCGCCCAGATTGCCCCGATCGGCGATGCGCGTCTCCAGTTCGCTCTGGCCGAACAGCAGGATGTTGAGCAGCTTGCGCTGCGGCACGTGGTAGTTGAGCAGCATGCGGAGCGCTTCGAGATTGGCGTCGCTGAGATTCTGGGCTTCGTCGACGATGAGCACCAGCGTCCGGTGCTCCAGCACCGCCGTCTCGAAGAAGAAGTTCTTGAGGGCGTTCTTGAGGGCGGCGCTCGACCGCGGCGGCAAGGCCAGTCCGAAGACGCGCCCGACCGCGATCAGGAACTCGGTCTCGCTGGCGAAGGTCGGATCGAGGATCTTGCCCAGCACCACTTTGTCGTCGGCGAGGAGCGCCTGCTCGATGGCGCCGGAGAGGCTGGTCTTGCCGGTCCCGGGCTCTCCGAGCACGACGGTGAGGCCCCGCGAGGCCCCGATGGCCGAGGCGATCCGCTCGCGCGCCTTGCGCAGCGTGCCCAACTCGCAATAGAAAAAGGGATCGGCCGTATCGATGAACGGATCGCGCTCGAGGCCGAAGGACCGGTAGTAGTTGGGCATACTAATGGAATCTTTGACCCGGGCCGATAAACTCTTTGTGCGATCCGTCTTCGATGACAAGGCGATCTTGGTCACGGGCGGCACGGGCTCGTTCGGGAAGGCGTTCGCCGCAGCGCTCTCGACCGGCGCGCGCCCGTCCCGTTTGGTGATCTATTCCCGCGACGAGCTCAAGCAGTACGAGATGCAGCAGAAGTTCGACGCGCCCTACATCCGCTATTTCATCGGAGACGTGCGCGACGGAGCCCGCCTTCGGCAGGCGATGACGGGGATCGACTACGTCGTGCACGCCGCCGCCCTCAAGCAGGTGCCGGCCGCCGAATACAATCCGACCGAGTGCATCAAGACCAACGTCGACGGAGCGCAGAACGTCATCGATGCCGCCATCGCCAACGGCGTCTCCCGGGTGGTCGCGCTCTCGACCGACAAGGCCGTCAGCCCGGTCAACCTCTACGGCGCGACCAAGCTGCTCTCGGACAAGCTCTTCGTCGCGGCCAACAACATCGTCGGCCGCCATCCGACGCGGTTCGCGGTGGTGCGCTACGGCAACGTGATCGGTTCGCGCGGATCGGTCCTGCCGCTCTTCCGCAAGCTGGTAGCCGACGGCGCCCGGGAACTCCCGGTGACGGACGACCGGATGACCCGGTTCTGGATCACGCTCGACCAGGGCGTCGATTTCGTGGCGAAGGCGTTCGAACGGATGCACGGAGGAGAGATCTTCGTGCCGAAGATCCCGTCCGCGCGGATCGCCGATATGGCGTCCGCGGTCGCGCCCGGACTTCCGGCGAGGATCGTCGGCATCCGCCCGGGCGAGAAGCTGCACGAAGCGATGGTCCCTGCCGACGAGTCCCGGCTGACCCTCGAATTCGACGGGCATTACGTGATCCGCCCGTCGATCGCGTTCCACGCGATCCAAGATTACGGGACCGACGCCACCGGCGCGTCCGGCAAGCCGGTCGCCGAAGGGTTCGAGTACAATTCGGGCACCAACGATCACTTCCTGACGGTGGAAGAGCTGGCCGCGCTGTTCGCAACGGTCGCATGATCCCGTACGCCCGGCAATCGATCGCGCGAGCGGATGTCGATGCCGTCGTCGAGGTGCTCAACTCCGACTACCTCACGCAGGGCGAGGTGGTCCCCGCGTTCGAGCGGGCGCTCGCCGAATTCTGCGGGGCGGCGCATGCCGTCGCCGTTTCGAACGCGACGTCGGCGCTGCACCTCGCGGTCGCGGCGTTGGGGCTGGGTCCCGGAGATCTGCTCTGGACCTCGCCGATCAGCTTCGTGGCGTCGGCCAACTGCGGCCGTTACTGCGGTGCGGAGGTGGAGTTCGTCGACATCGATCCGCGCACGTACACGATCGACCCGCAGGCGCTCGGCGCGAGACTCGAGGCCGCGGAGCGCATCGGCCGGCTGCCGAAGGTGGTGGTGATCGTCGACTTCGCTGGACAACCGTGCGCGCTCGACCAGATCGGCGCGTTGCGGCGCCGGTACGGCTTCGCGATCGTCGAAGATGCGTCGCACGCGATCGGCTCGCGCTACCGCGGCGCGCGGGTCGGCGCGCCGGGCCTGGCCGACGTGACGGTCTTCAGCTTTCATCCGGTCAAGATCATCACCACCGGAGAGGGCGGCGCTGCCGTCACCGAGGACGCGGGATTGGCCGCCCGGATGGCGCTGCTGCGCAGCCACGGCGTGACGCGCGACCCCGCGACGATGCTCGATCCGGATCACGCGCCGTGGGAGTACGAACAGATCGCCCTCGGGTACAACTATCGCTTGACGGAGATCCAGGCCGCCCTCGGAATGGCCCAACTGCGGCGTATCGACGGGTTTCTCGCGCGCCGCCGCCGGATCGCGGCGCGCTACGACGCGGCCCTGGCCGGGCTGCCGCTGGTGCTGCCGTATCAGGCGCGGGATGCCGAGTCCGCCTACCACCTCTATCCGATCCAAGTCGAGGGCGGGTCCCGTCTGGACCGGCGGGGACTCTACGATGCGCTGCGCGAGCGCGGGATCGGGACGAACGTCCATTACATCCCGATCGAGAGCCAACCGTATTATCGAGAACGCTTGCCGGCCGGGGCGATCTCGCCCGTGGCGCAAGCCTACTATCGGCGAGCCCTCAGCCTGCCGATGTACGCGGCGCTGGCCGACGACGAACAGGACCGCGTGATCGAGACGTTGCGCGCGCTCGTTCAGTGAGCGGCCGCGTGGCGATCGTCCCAGCGATCGCGATAGTATCCGGCGCGCACGGTCATCGGATTTCCCGCGACCAGGGAGAACGGCGGGATCGCGACGCCGTCGACGACCGTCCCCGCGGCGACGACGCTGTGATGCCCGATGGTCGCGCCGCCCTTGATCACGCTGTGCGATCCGACGAAGACGCGCTCTTCGAGGACGATCGGACGCCGGTCGATCTCGTCCGCGAGCTCGAGGCAGCGCCGGTGCGAGTCGGCGACGTTGATCGCGACGAACGGCGCGATGTCGCAAGACTTCCCGATGGTGATCGTGGAGCCGGTCGCGTTGACCACCGAGAAGGCGCCGATGTAGACGTCGTCGGCGATCTCGGGCGAGCCCAGGATCCAGACCAGCGGGTGGAACCGGTTCGCGGCGAACGAGGTCGCGTCGGCGAAGGCGGTCAGAAAGTCGTCGCGTTCCATGGCGCTACTCTCGGCCTTGCGATGCGACAATCCCTCCGGGCGACGGGATGAACGCGATCGCCGTCGTCCAGGCGCGGATGGGCTCGACCCGTCTGCCCGGGAAGGTGCTGCTTCCGCTGGCGGGGACGACGGTCTTGGGGTGCGTCGTCGAACGTCTCTCGCGATGCGGCTCGCTCCGAGGCATCGTGGTCGCGACCTCGGAACTCGCGCAAGACGATCCGGTGGTCGAAGAGGCGGAGCGGCTCGGCGTCCGATCGGCGCGCGGCGATGCCGACGACGTCCTCGCGCGCTACTGCGACGCGGCTCGTGCGTTCGGCGCCGATCCGGTCGTCCGGATCACGTCGGACTGCCCCCTGATCGATCCCGGCGTGGTCGATGCGGTCGTGGCCGCGTTCGCCGCGGGCGATTGCGACTACGCGAGCAATACCATCGACCGCACGTACCCGCGCGGGCTCGACGTCGAGGTCGCGAGCTTCGCAGCGTTGGAGCGCGCGCGCCGGGATGCGTCCGACGGCTACGAGCGCGAACACGTCACGCCCCACCTCTATCGCCATCCGGAATCGTTCCGGATCCGGTCCTATCGGGACCCGGAGGGGGCGGATCGCTCGGCTCTGCGCTGGACGCTGGATTCGCCCGAGGACTATGCGTTCGTCCGGGCCGCGTATGCGGCGTGCCCGCACGTGAAGCCGGGAGACGTGCGCACGGCGGATCTGTTGGCGGCGTTGGCGCGCTCGCCGGGACTGGCCGCGATCAACGCGGACGTCCGGCAGAAGGGCGAGGAGAGCTGATGCCGCGGATCGCCATCCGGACCGACGCCTCGGTCGGGATCGGGAGCGGCCACGCGATGCGCTCCGCGGCGCTGGCCGCCGGCCTGCGCGGTCGCGGGTGCGACGTGACCTTCTACGTCAGGCCGCGCGACGGCGATATGCGCGACGCGATCGCCTCGCAGGGATTCCGGGTCGTCGCGCTCGATCCGCCGACCGACGAGAGCTGGCTCGGCACGACCTGGCGGGAAGATGCGGACCAGATGCTCGGCGCGCTCGCGCGCTCGGGCGATGCGGACGCGATCGTCGTCGACCACTACGGACTGGACGCGCGTTGGGAGTCGACCATGCGGCCGCGCCGCGTCGTCGCGGTCGACGACCTGGCGGACCGCCCGCACGACTGCGACATCCTGATCGACCAGAACGTCGGCGCGGACGTCGGCGATCGCTACGCCAAGCTGGTGCCCGGCTCGGCCCGGCTCTTGCTCGGCCCCCGGTTCGCCCTGCTGCGCGAGCAATTCCGGCGAGCGGGCGCGCCGCGCGCGCGGGACGGCGGGATCGAGCGATTGCTGGTCTTCATGGGCGGCTTCGATGCCTCGGATCAGACGGGGAAGGTGGTGCGCGCGCTGACGGGTATGCGGCACCGGCCGGCGACGCAGGTCGTCCTCTCGCCGCGCGCCCCGCACGCAGCCGCGGTCGCGCGCGCGTGCGACGCCGCCGGCATCGAGTATCTCGGAGCGGTCGACGCGATGGCGGACCTGCTGGACCGGACGGACCTCGCGATCGGGGCCGCCGGTACCGCGACCTTGGAGCGCGCCGCGCTGGGCGTGCCGGCCGTCCTGGTGGTCGTGGCGGAGAACCAGCGCGCGGTCGCGCGCGCCTGCGTCGCGGCCGGCATCGCGGTCTCGCTCGGCGAGGCGGGCGACGTGGACGAAGCGAGGATCGCCGGCTGCGTCGAAGCGCTCATGGCAGCTCCGGAACGGGTCGCGGGCATGTCGGCGGCCGCGCGCTCGTCGATGGGGACCGACCCCGCGCGCCTGGGAACGGACGCGGTGGCGGACGCGATGCTCGAGGAGGTTCTATGAACGGCGTACCGTTCGGACGGCGCAGGATCGGCTTGGACGCGGAGCCGCTGGTGATCGCGGAGATGTCCGGCAATCATAACCGATCGCTCGATCGCGCGCTGGAGATCGTGGAGGCCGCGGCCGCGGCGGGCGCGCACGCGATAAAGCTGCAGACCTATACGCCGGATACCATGACGCTCGACGTCCGGGCCGGCGATTTCGTCATCGACGACGCGAACAGCCTGTGGAACGGCCGAAGCCTCTACGATCTGTATGCCGAGGCCCAGACGCCATGGGAGTGGCACGAGCCGATCTTCCGCCGCGCGCGCGATCTCGGTATCGAGTGTCTGAGCTCGCCGTTCGACGCGTCGGCGGTGGAATTTCTGGAACGGTTCGATCCGCCGGCCTATAAGATCGCCTCGTTCGAGATCACCGATCTCCGGTTGATCGAGGCCGCGGCGCGAACCGGCCGCACGGTCATCCTGTCGACCGGGATGGCGACCGCTGCGGAGATCGACGACGCGCGGCGGACCGCGCTCGAGGCGGGCGCGGCCGGCGTCGTCTTGCTCAAATGCACGAGCACCTATCCGGCGTCGCCGCGGAACAGCAACATCGCCACCATCCCGAACATGCGGGGAGCGTTCGGATGCGAGGTCGGGATCTCCGACCACACGGCCGGTATCGGGGTCTCCGTCGCGGCGGTCGCGCTCGGCGCGAGCGTCATCGAGAAGCACTTCACCTTACGCCGGGCCGATGGCGGGGTCGACGCGGCGTTCTCGCTCGAACCGGCCGAGCTCCGCAGCCTGGTCGACGAGTCCAAACGCGCGTGGGAGGCGATCGGAGCGGTCGGCTACGGGCCGCTTCCCGCCGAGAAACGGTCCCTGCAGTTCCGTCGGTCCGTCTACGTGGCCAGAGATATGCGCGCCGGAGAGACGTTCGATCGGGATAACCTGCGGGTGGTCCGTCCGGGCCACGGCCTCGAGCCGCGCTTCTACGACCTGGTGTTGGGGCGCCGGATCGCTGCCGATACCAGGAAAGGCACACCTCTCGCGTGGGACTTGGTGACGTAGGCGCATGAGCACGGACGACGCACTGGTATCGTTCAAGACCGAAGCATGGAAGGACACCGGAATGGTGGCCGGCTACGCGCAGCGCATGCATGAGAACCGCGGGACGAATCGTCTCAAGAACGAGGTGGAGGTCGATCTGTGCCGCGAGCACGTGACCGGCGACCGCATCCTCGACGTCGGCATCGGAACCGGCCGCGGGTCGCTGCCTCTGGTGCGCGCCGGGAAAGCCGTCACCGGCATCGACGTCTCGCAAGCGATGTTGGACCAGTGCCGCCGCGAAGCCGGCGACACCCCGATCGACCTGCTGACCGGAGACCTGACGAAGCTGCCGGTGCCGGACGCATCGTTCGATTCGATCGTCTCGCTCAACGTCGTCGTGCACTTCCCGAATTGGCGCGACGCGCTCGCGGATTGGGCGCGCGTCGTCCGTCCCGGCGGCCGGCTCGTCTTCGACGTCCATTCCTCCGACCATCTCGAGGCGGTCGGCGCGGTCAGCGGCGTGGCGGCGCGCGACCTGCTCACGCCCGGGCAGCGCGACGATCCCATGCAGTTCATGCTGCGCATCGGCGCTCGCGACGTCGCCGAGGCGGCGGGCGCGAGCGGTCTGTGCGTGCGCGCGCTGATCCCGTACGCCGCCGTCCTGGGCGGCGGCAACGTGAACTATTGGCTGCGCGACTCGCGCCTCTTCGGCTACCTGGGCGATCGCGCGCTCTCGTGGTTGGCGGTCGACCCCAAACTGCTGGCGTTCGGAGCGTTCCTCGAGCGCGACGTCGCCGGGAACCTGTCGACGTCGTCCACCGGCCGGTACATGATCGTCTTGGAGAAGACCGACGACCCGGCGGCGACCGCCGGGGTCCTGGCCCGGCATGCGGCGATCGATCGCGCGTTCGCCGCGGGCGATGCGAAGGCGATCCGGTCGGCCGTGGGTCCGGCCGCGGACGGCTGGCCGGCGGCGCTCGCCGAGCATCTCCGCCACGCGCCCAACCGCGCGTTGCTGGCGATGGCGCTGTGCGCGCCGGCGGCGGCGCTCGTCCGTCCGCTGGTCGAGGACGTCCTGGGCGCCGAAGCGGCGCGTCGCGCGTACGACGGCCATACGCGAGCGCGCATCGACGAGGCGGCCCTCGCGCTGATCCGGACCTGGCGCGCGGAACCGGAGACCGCGGAGCAGTTGCGATTCAACGGCGTCGATCTGGGGCCCACGCTCGAGTACGACCTGATGCGCGACGTGTTGGACGCGCACTTCTTCGCCGCGCAGCGGAGCGCCTCATGAGCGCGATCGTCAGCCTGCTCTGGGGCAAGAACGCCGGTGCGCTCGAGCGCTATCTGGAGGGGGCGCCGTCGAAGGTCTATACGGCGGCCGGGTTGGAAGCCGTCTTGAGCGACGACGAGCGGCGCGCGATCGCCGCGGAAGCGGGCCTCCGGGCCGATGCGATGCGCGAACGAGCGCGGGGAGCCGATCCGGCCGCCCTGCTCACCACGGACCTGCAGCGCCGTCTGGCCGTTCCGATGCTGATGGTGGCCGCGCTGGACCGCGTGCACGAGACCGACGGCATCGACGAGATCGTGTTGAACGAAGACGTGATGGCCGCGTCGAAGGCGGCGGCGCTCTGGGCGAAGGAACGCGGCGTACCGTCCGTGATGCTCTCGCATAGCTGCATCCTCGGTCGGCTCTACACGGTGCATCGGGAAGTCAATGCGGATCGCATCGGGGTCTTCGGTCCGCGCGGCGCGCAGCCGTACGAAGAACTGGGCGTCGCAACGGCGCGCATCGTCGTCACCGGTAATCCCGCTTGGGACGGATATCCCGATCTGGCGGCCCGGCGCGCCGAGGTCCGCGCGCAGATGCGCGCGACCCACGCCTTGCCGGGCGACGAGCCGCTGATCGTCTTCGCGACCACCTGGTCGGCGAATCTCACCGCCTTCTGCGAAGCGGATGCGTACGCCGGGTCGCTGCGGTCGGTGTTGCGCGCGGTCGAGCTCTTGGTGGCGAACGGCATCCCGGTGCGCCTCGTCGTGAAAGATCGTCCGTCGAACGAAGGGAAGGGCGCCTACGTCGCGGCGGCGGCACGTGCCGCCGGTATCGAGGACCGGGTGACGTTCACCTACGACGAGATGGAGCGCTGGACGGTCGCGGCAGACGTCGTCGTTTCGGTCGATTCGAACGTCGCGCTCGAAGCGGCGCTGGCGGGCGTGCCCGCCGTGAATCTGTGGACGGAGATGAGCTGGCTCAACGGACCGTTCTTCGGAGCCGAGGACGGCGTGCTCGAGGTCGGCGCGGAGAATTTGGCCGACGGCCTGTTGGCCGCGCTCGGGAACGCGGATCTGCGCACCCACCTGACGCTCCAGGCCTCCCGGCGCGTCCCCGAGTTCGCCGGCCACCCGGGCCGGGCCGCGCAGCGCGCCGCCGATCTGATCGCCGCCGCGCGGAAGCCGGTCGCGCGGACGGCGCGGTTCGTGTGGGAGGAGCTTTCGAATCCGCTCCCGATCGAGGCGCAGCGAGAAGAGGCCACCTACAACCATCACCCGCGGGTCGAACTGCTCAACCTGCTCAACCACGCGCCGCGGACCGTGTTGGACGTAGGCTGTGCGGCGGGCGCGACCGGAGCCGAGCTCAAACGCCTCTACCCGCAGGCGGTCGTGCATGGCGTGGAGCTGAGCCCCGCATCCGCCGCGATCGCGAAGACCAAGCTCGATCGGGTGCTCAACGTGAGCATCGAGACCATGGACTTCGCCGCCGCCGGGTTCGCGCCGAAGAGCATCGACGTCGTCTTCCTGCCCGACGTGCTCGAGCATCTCTACGATCCGTGGCAATCGCTCGCGCGGATGAAGCCGTTCCTCAGCGACGACGCGCAGGTCCTGGCGAGCATCCCGAACGTGCGCAATCTCTGGCTGATCGGCGAACTGCTCGCCGGCAAGTGGGACTATCTGCAAGAGGGTCTGCTCGACGTCACCCATATCCGGTTCTTCACCAAGAAGAGCGTGGCCGAGCTGTTCGAACAGACCGGCTATCGGATCGCGCGCTGGGGCGCGAATTACGACGTGCGCGTGCCGATCGGGGGCGTGCCGGTCGACGGCGAGTTCAATATCGACACGGTCAAGGCGACCCTCAAGGGGCTGACGGCCTACGACGTGGACGAGCTGAAGACGCTGCAGTTCCTGGTCGACGCCGCTCCGGTCTAGGCGGGCGCTACGCCGCGCTCGCTCGCGACGAGCTGCGTCGCGCGGTAGAGCGACTCGAACTGACCGGCGTCGGTCCACCAGCCGTCGAGGACGTCGTAGCACATATCGCCGGCGTCGATGTAGGCGTTGTTGACGTCGGTGATCTCCAGCTCGCCGCGGCTCGACGGCTTGAGGTCGCGGCAGTAGTCGAAGACGCGCGAATCGTACATGTAGATGCCGGTCACCGCGTACCCGCTCTTCGGCGCGGCGGGTTTCTCTTCGATGCGCACGATGCGCTCGCCGTCGAGTTCGGGGACGCCGAAGCGCTCCGGATCGTCGACGCGCTTGAGCAGGATGCGCGCGCCCGAGGCCTGCGCCCCGAAGGCGCGCACGTACGGCGAGATGTCGTCCCGGAGGATGTTGTCTCCGAGGATCACGGCGATCCGCTCGTTCTCGGCGAAGTGCTCGCAGAGCTTGAGCGCGTCCGCGATGCCGCCTTCACCCTCCTGATACGTGTAGTAGATGTCCTTGAGCCCGAAATCGCTGCCGTTGCCCAGCAGCCGCAAGAAATCGCCGGCGGAGTTGCCGCCGGTGACGATCATGATATCCCTGATGCCCGCCTTGACGAGCGTCTCGATCGGATAGTAGATCATCGGCTTGTCGTAGATCGGCAGCAGATGCTTGTTGGTGACCTTGGTCAGCGGCCGCAGGCGCGAGCCCAAGCCGCCGGCGAGGATGACGCCCTTCAATGGTATCTCCCAGCGTACTGACGGGTGTAGTAGTCGCGGAATTCGCCGGACTTGAGCGGGCGCCACCACGACTCGTTCTCGCGGTACCAGTCGATCGTCGCCCGCAGGCCGGTCTCGAACTCGACCCGGGGCCGCCAGCCGATGCCGGCGGCCTTGGCGCTGTCGATCGCGTAGCGGCGATCGTGCCCGGCCCGGTCCGCCACGTGCTTCACGTGCGTCTCCTTCGAGCGGCCGCAACCGTCGAGCAACCGCTGGGTGATCTCGAGATTGGTGCGCGGGTTGCCGCCTCCGATGTTGTAGACGTTGCCGAAGGCGCCGTGCTCGAGGACGTGGGCGATACCGCGCGCGTGGTCGTCGACGTGGAGCCAGTCGCGGACCTGGAGGCCGTCGCCGTAGACCGGCACCGCCTCGTCGTCGATCAGATTGGTGACGAACAGCGGTATCAACTTCTCGGGATACTGGTACGGCCCGTAGGTGTTGCTGCCGCGGGTGATCAGCACCGGCGTCTCGTAGGTCGTCCAGTAGGCCAGCACTTGGAGATCGCCGCCCGCCTTGCTCGCGCTGTACGGACTGCGCGGCCGGAGCGGATCGCCCTCGCCCGACTCGCCGTCGGCGACGTCGCCGTAGACCTCGTCCGTCGAGACCTGGAGGTAGCGAGGGATCTCGTGCTCGCGCACGGCTTCGAGCAGCACGTGGGTGCCGAGGATGTCGGTCCGCAAGAACGCTTCGGGCGCGAGGATCGAGCGGTCGACGTGCGTCTCCGCGGCGAAGTTGACGATCGCGTCGGTGCCGTCCCCGATCGCCTCGCGGACCGCATCGGGATCGCAGATGTCGCCGCGCACGAAGCGGTAGCGAGGATCCGCCTCGACGTCGCGCAAGTTCGCCGGATTCCCGGCATAGGTCATGGCATCCAGGTTGACGATCTCGAGGTCGGGCCGGTCGCGCAGCGCCTGCCGCACGAAGTTCGAACCGATAAAACCGAGGCCGCCGGTCACAAGCCAACGCATCGACCTGGTCTTCGGCGGCCCCGTGGGAACCCCTTAGGGAGCGGACGCGGCCGCAGCTACATGCGGTCGGCGACCGTCTTGGCGAGGGCCGATTCGCCCGGGTCCATGGTCTTCATGCTGTTGGGGCTCAAGTAGAGGCCGATCTGGGCCGCCTTGCCGTCTTTGGTGACGAAGATCGAGCCCGCGAGCCAGGTCGCCTTCTCGCCCACGCCGGCGACCGGCTTGCCGCCCATCGGGCCCATCTGGTCGACGATCTTCGGATCGACGTACTGGACGAAGACGTTCTTGGTCTTGGTCGGATCGTAGTACCGGCAGGACGTGTAGCCGTCGCGGTCGGTCTTGGCGATCGGCGCCGCGGCGCTCGCGCCCATCGCCGTCGAGGCCTCGGCCTGGGTCACGAGCGCGCACGCGTCGCCGGCGGCCGCCGCAGCCGCCGGCGCCGACGAAGCGTCGGCGGGTGCAGCCGACGCGTCCGCGGGGGCGGCCGAGGCACGTGCCGGCGCGGCGCTGGCGACGGTCGTGGTGTCGGTGGTGGTCGTCGTCGTGGTCGTCTTGCCGGAACATGCCGCGAGCAGGACGAGCGCCGCGACGGCGAATGCGAGGGTTCGTTTCACAGTCGATCCTTTCGGTGTGCGGTGTGGTCAGCCGATGATGGGGCGCGAGTACGGATTCTTCGTACCCACGCCGTTGCAGATAGCGCCGGTCGGGCCGCCGCCTAGCACTTCGCCCACGATGTCCGAGTATGGACCGCTCACGAGGTTCATGCCGGTGCCTTCCCAGTCGAAGCCGTGGACCAGCAGCCAGTCGAAGGTGCGATCGACGACCCACTGGCAGAGCGCGTCGGCCAGGCACTGCCCGAACTTGTTCCCGTGCTGGCGGTCGCCTTCGAGCGCGCTCGCCATGCCGGAGAAGAAGCAGTTGATACAGCGGCCGATGCCCTTGATGTCGCTGTAGCGTTCGACCGCCTTCTCGAGGATCGAGCGCTCCGTCATCGCTTGGCCCGCGCCCGACGCCATCCGGCCGACCGCGTTGCCGCTGGCCGGATCGACCTCGAGGTACCCGTAGGCGTTCGCGCCGTCGAGCATCACCGGCGACGCCGGCGCGATGCGGACCGAGCCGTCGGGTCGGGGCAGCACGGCGGTGGCGATGCCCGAGGACTTCGCGGCCGCGAAGACGGCACCGGTATCGATCTGCGTCCCGGCCGGACTCACCAAGGAACCCTCGACGCTGGTGTCCTCGATGCCGCGCGCCAGGTTCTCGGCGCTCGCGATCTTTCCGTCGGCGAGCGCCGTCATCGCGTTGTCCACGATGTCGAACGTCTGCGCGACGCGCAGTCCATCGGGGCGCAGATCGAAGCTCTGCTCGAGCAGCGCGATCGACGGATGGTCGAACATCCAGGTGAGCGCCGGGTTCTGCGCGCGCATCGCGCCGCGCACGCTCGCGTCGTATTGGAAGAAGCGATGCGCTTCGTACGGATACGAGAAGTCCGCACCCGGTGGGATCGCGATCGTCCCCGGGTGCGCCGCGGCGAAGTCGGCGGCGAGCGCCGCATTGAGGAATTCGTCGATCGAGACGCCGGCGTCGTAGACGGGATCGCCGTCGCCGGTCGCTTCGAGTCCGGCGTAGGTGAAGCTGAGCGCGTAGGCCGTCTTGGCTTGGGTCCACGCCGCATCGACGGTCTTGCCGTCGGCACCGCGCCGGTCGACCACCGTCTGGCGGCGGATCGTCGGTTGGCGGCCGGGGCCGTCGGACTCGGTCTCGAGATAGAGCGCGAGCATGCGCGACCCGGCGGCGTCGGGTACGAACGCATCGCCGGCGCCGCCCGCGTCCCCGATGGTGACGGTCGGCACGAACTGGGTCTGCGTGCGGATGGTCGCGTCGTCTGCGGCATCGGGATTCATCCGCACGACGATCGGCCGCTCGAACGCGTCCGCCGTCGTCGATCGGGCTTGCGCGAGCGTCGCGAGCTTTCCCGAACCGGTATCGGCGAGCAGGCGGACCGCGATCGTCTGGGCGATCGAAGCCGGCAGGTCGTCGACCGGATCGCCGGCGGCCGCCGGTCCGAGATGCGTGCCGCGCGCCGCGCCGGCCAACGTCGGATCGAGGTCCACCCACGCGCCGCCGATCTGCGCTTGGAGCCACCAATGGTCGCGCACGTTCGCCATCAGCGGCGCGGTGCCGTCCCCGGTGGCAAGCGCGGCACCCCTGCCCGCCAGCATCGAGGACGCGGTCGCGGCCTGTCGCCGCGCCGACGCGAGGCCGGCCGCGATGGCGTCTTTGGCCGCCTGCGTGGCGACGATCGCCTTCGGGTCGACGGGCGTCGCCGCCGTCGCGGACGCGACGATCTTGGCGGCGTCGGCGTCGGCGAGGGACGCGTGGACGTAGCGCGACGGAACCGACTGGGCGGCGAGCAGGTCGTGCAGCAGCGCGGCCTTGTCGGCGGGAGAGCCGGCCTTGCTCGCGAGCGTGCCGCGCGCGCCGCGCATCTCGCCCGCGTAGGCGTCGGTCTTGATCACGTCGCGCACGAACGCGAACGCGGCGTCGGGCGAGGTGAAGGTCGCGGCCGCCGCCGCCACGTCGTACGAGGTCGCGGGCAGCTGCTTGCGCAGCGCGGCCAACTTGGCGAGGTGGTCGTTGAGGAACGGCGAGAACGTCTTGCAGCCGCCGCTCGCGGCCGGCGACGGCGTCGCCGTGGCGGGAGCGCCGCCGCCCATCGCCGCGCCGAACCCGCCCATGTTCTGCTGCGCGCCGGAGCCCATCTTCGAAGCCTGTCCGGCGCCGGGCGCCCAGCCTTCGATGCCGGCCAGCGCGTCGGGTTCATCGGACGGCGGGCAGGGCGCGGCGACGAACATCGTGGCCTGGTCGGCCGCGACCGTGGCGCTGCCGCTCGCGCCGGAGCAGCCGGCGAGCAGCGTCATGGAGGCGGCGAGGAGCGCCGCGATCGTGCGTTGCATGCGCTCCCCCTACAGCCGCAGCAGTTCGACGCGACGGTTGAGGGCTTTGCCGCCGGCGGTCGCGTTGGACGCGACCGGTCTGGTCAATCCGAAGCCCTTGGGCACCAGTCGCGACGCGGCGATGTGGTAGCGATGGATCAGATCGTTCACGACGGACTGCGCCCGCGCTTGCGAGAGCTTCAGGTTGTAGGCGGCGCCGCCGTCCGAATCGGTATGCCCCTCGATCTGGAAGCGCAGCGTCCGGTCCGCGCGCATCAGGTCGGCGATCTCCTTGATCACCGGTTCCGAGCGCGGCTGGATCTTGGCGCTGTCGTAGTCGAAGTGGATGCCGTACAGGCGGATCCGGCGCTGCTTCTTCGGGATCTTCTTGAGCGGCGCTTCCCCGTTGAACGTGATCGCCGCCTGCGACGTCTTGCCGTCGTCGCCGGTCGCGATGACGGTCACGGCGTAGGTCCCGGGTGCGGTCGTCTTGGGGATGGTGACGGCGATCTTGAGCGGCTGCGTGCCGCCGTTCATATCGAACGCGGACGCGTCGATCGACGGCGCGAACGGGCCTTGCGCGGCGACGGTCACGTGGCCTTTCCAGCCCTGGTTCGCGAGCACTTCCATCGGGAAGCTCATGTTCTGCGCCTTGCCGGCGGTGAAGGTCGCCTCGCGATCGGGTTGGAGCACGAACGACATCGAGACCTTGACGTTGCACGGCAGATCGGCCGGGATCGGCAGGTTCAATTCGAAGTCGCGCAGGCGCTGATATTCCGGGATGCTGCTGTCGTCCTCATCGAAGCCGTCGTAGACGAAGAAACCCTTGCCGTAGGGGGCGTACATCTGCATGAAGCCGTTGACGTCGTTCGAGTTGGTGCCGAACAGATGGCCGCACCAGTGGTCGTCCTTGGTCACGGTCGTGTTCGCGTCGCCCAACTGGTTGCCGTCGTTGGCGGCGTAGGCGGCCGCGTCGAGAAAGCGCTTGGCGTCCGTCTTGTCGAGCGATCCGAGATCGTCGGACTCGACCTCGATCAGCCGCTTGCCGTGCGCGCCGCCCGCGCCCGGATTGTCGGTGACGAATTGATACGGCAGAAAGCCGTAGTGCGTCGTCTTGCCGCACATATCGGAGTCGTACATCGTGACGACGTGACCGGCTTCGACCCAGTCGTCGAGCAGCTTGCCCTGCGCGGGCGAGATATAGTCGTCGCTCGTGCAGACGCCGTTGAAGACGACCACGTCGCTGGCGGCGAGCACGTCGGCATCCAGGAACGCGGCCGGGATATGCGCGATCCGGTAGTGCTTGAGGGCGGCGTCGTACTGGGTGTCGAGCGGATAGGGCGTCTTCTTGGCCTCCGAATCCAGCACGGTGATGCGGCGCGTGCCGGTCCCGATCGGCGGGTCCGGATAGCAGTACTTGGGCCGCGCGGTGGTGGCCGTGTAGTGGATGGGCTCGTTCTGCGCGCGCTCCCAGCCGACCAGCTGGGTGCCCTCGTCGTTGACGACCAGGCGGCCGGACCGGCCGTCGTGGCGGTAGGCGACGGTTCGGCCGTCGGTCACCGTACCGACCGCCGTGTTGCCCGACTTCTCCCCGTAGCAATGGAAGAGCGCGAGGCCGTCTCCGACGCTGATCGCCCGGACCATCCACGGATCGTCGGCGGTATCGAGGTTGTTGTCCTTGCCGGCCTTGTAGGGATGGTCGTGCTCCACGAAAATCCCCGAGACCGGCGGTCCGGTGCGGGGCGGCAGCGTGCCGGTCAGAGCGATGCCGTCGAGACCCTCTCCCTTCGGGCTTGCGTAGGTCAGCCGCACCCAGCGGGCCTGGGCGTTGGGCTTGAGGCTGACGACGGCGCGGTCGCCGCTGGGCGAGTCCAGCGTGCCGACGTCGCTGAAGCCGTCGGTCGCACTGGTGGTGGAGAAGGCGACGGTCAGCGCGTGCTTGGGATCCTTCGGGTTCTTGGGGTCGGTCGCGTCGAGGGTCGCCTCGACCGAGGCGATCGTCTCGACGGTCGGCAGTTCGTAGACGAAGACGTACGGCGGCGAGCCGCCCTCGTTGAAGCTCGGGCCTTGGCGGACGACGTCGTCCGGATCGTTCTCCAGATCGGCCGGATACGAGACGACCCGGGCGCCATTGTCCGCGGAGAGCAGATTCGGATCCGGGGTCGGGGTCGGCTCCGGGGTCGCCGTTCCGCCCGGCTCGATCGAGGCCGGCTGGCCCGTCCCGCCCGTCGACGGCACGTCCGTGGGTGATGTCGAAGCGGCCGGAGGCGCGCTCGGGCCGGTCTGGGCGGATTGGCCGCCGCCGCCACAGGCGGCCAGGGCCAGGAGGGTCGTCAAAGCCGCGAGTTGCGATAAACGTCTCATCGAAGCGACACTACCCGCATCGACCCCCGGGCCCCTTCGCCGGTAGACCCAAAGCCCTAGCCCGTGCTATACTCGCGCGGTTGTTCACTTCATCTCGCACGAGGCGGGATGCTTATGGTTCGAACCGGCCGCATCGCCAGGACGGCAGCGCGACCCGGACCAGCAGAAAGGTCTCTTTCCCATGTCCGTCATCACCATGCGCGAGCTGCTCGAAGCGGGCGTGCACTTCGGTCACCAGACGCGTCGCTGGAATCCGAAAATGAAGCCGTACATCTTCCAAGAGCGTAACGGCATCTACATCATCGACCTCGCCCAGACCGTGCAGAAGATGCGCCTGACCTACGAAGTGGTCAAGCAGCTCTCGCGCGCCGGTAAGGTCATCCTGTTCGTCGGCACCAAGAAGCAAGCGCAGGACGTCGTCAAGGACGAAGCCGAGCGCGCCGGCACCTACTTCGTGAACCAGCGCTGGCTGGGCGGCACGCTCACCAACTTCGCGACGATCCAGAAGCGCATCGCGCGTCTGCGCGAGCTCGAGAACATGAAGGCGCAAGGCGACTTCGACCGCCTCCCCAAGAAAGAGGTCTCGAAGCTCCAGGACGAGCTGAACAAGCTCGAGCGCTTCCTCGGCGGCATCAAGGACATGCATCGCTTGCCGGACGCGATCTTCATCGTCGATCCGAAGAAAGAGCGCATCGCCGTCCTCGAGGCCAAGAAGCTGAACATCCCGATCATCGCGGTCATCGACACGAACTGCGATCCGGACGAGATCGCCTACCCGATCCCGGGCAACGACGACGCCATCCGCGCCGTCAAGCTGATGGTCGGCAAGATCGCCAACGCCATCATCGAGGGCCGGACCGAGAGCGAGTCGTCGTACGACCCGGACGCGGCCTACGCCGAAGCGCCGGCCTACGAAGAGGCGGCCGAGCCGACCTTGGCCGAAGCCGAAGCCGCCCGCGCATAAGCGCGGGCTCCTCGACCCCTCCCCCACACCCTTCCGAGCCCAGCTGGAGTAATTCACGGTGTCGACCGCTACCTACCAACCCAAAGCCGACGAGATCAAAGCCCTTCGCGAAGAGACCGCCGCTCCGATGATGGACTGCCGCAAGGCGCTCATCGAAGCCGGCGGCGACATCGCCAAGGCCAAGGAAGTGCTGCTGGCGCGCGGCGCCGCCGCCGCCGAGAAGAAGGCCGAGCGCAGCGCCAACGAGGGCCTGGTGACCGCCTACGTCCACGCCGGCGGCAAGATCGGCGTCCTGGTCGAGGTCAACTGCGAGACCGACTTCGTCGCGCGCAATCCGAAGTTCGGCGAGCTCGGCCGCGACATCGCGATGCACGTCGCCGCCATGTCGCCGCGGTACCTGGATCGGGAGAGCGTTCCGGCCGACGTCCTCGACGGCGTCAAGACCGAACTGGCGGCTTCCGTGCCGCCCGGCAAGCCGGCCGACATCGTCACCAAGATCGTCGACGGCAAGCTCAACAAGTGGTACGAGGACCACGTCCTGCTCGACCAGCGCTTCGTCAAGGACGACGCCCTGTCGATCAACGACCTCATCAACGCCGCGGTCGGCTTCCTGGGCGAGAAGATCAAGGTCCGCCGCTTCTCCAAGTTCGCGCTCGGCGACGACCAGTAGGATGGACGCCTCCCCCAAGTATCGGCGCATACTGCTGAAGATCTCGGGGGAGGCGTTCTCCGGGACCGAGACCGGCGTCGACGTGAACACCACGCGCGCGATGGCCGAGCAGATCGGCGAGGTCGCGGCCGACGGCGTCTCGATCGCCGTCGTCGTGGGCGGCGGCAACATCTGGCGCGGCAAGGTCCACGAAGAGGCCGGGATGGATCGCGCGACCGCCGACTACATGGGCATGCTCGCGACCGTCATCAACGCGCTCGCCCTCCAGGATTCGCTCGAACGGATGGGCGTCGCCTCGCGCGTGCAGACCGCGATCGCGATGCACCAGATCGCCGAACCGTACATCCGCCGCCGCGCGATCCGCCACTTGGAGAAGGGCCGGGTCGTGATCTTCGCGGCCGGCACCGGCAACCCGTACTTCACGACCGACACGACCGCCGCGCTGCGCGCCGTCGAGGTCGGGGCGCAGGCCATCCTCAAGGCGACCAAGGTCGACGGCATCTACACGGCCGATCCGAAGAAGGATCCGGCCGCCACCCGCTTCGACCATCTCGACTACATGGACGTGCTCCAGCGCGGCCTCGAGGTGATGGACTCGACGGCGATGGCGCTCTGCATGGACAACCGCCTGCCGATCATCGTGTTCGACATGGCCAATGCCGGGAATATCCGTCGGGTGGTCTGGGGCGAGAACATCGGCACCTTCGTCGGTAAGGATATCGTGCCGGTCTCCGCGCAATAACCTCTTCCACGCACTTTCCGGGAGATACCATGAGCACCGACTTCAAAGACGTC
>Ga0207667_10000834_pt1 | contig 39795 bp, 33 predicted proteins | sample KBSCornC52_FD_184301 | JGI IMG/M metagenome (GOLD analysis project Ga0207667, IMG submission 184301) | Corn rhizosphere microbial communities from Kellogg Biological Station, Michigan, USA - KBS Corn C5-2 (SPAdes) (version 2) | ecosystem: Host-associated > Plants > Roots > Rhizosphere > Soil ...
CGTGAGCGCGGCGTGCGGATCGGCGTTGCGCAGCAGCACGTCCGAGACCGCGTAGTCGAGCTTGTCCCGCATCTGGTTCGTGAACGGCCCTACGAACTCCATTGTGGTCCAGTCATGTTCCAGCACCTGCGGAATCCACGCGCACTTCTCCCTGAACTCGGCCGGGTCCGGGAGCGCCGGACTGTCTCTGCCTGCCCCGGTAATGTGCTGGAATTCCGACGACCGGAGGGATGACCAGCGGGCCGGCGGCGCGACCCAGAGCGTCTGCCAGTAGCGAATCAGCGCTTCGCGGCTGGAGAGGAACTTCGCGAGCTTCCAGGCTTCCGCCGGATGTCTGGTCTGCGCGCTGATTCCCCAGTAGCAGGAGGTGGAGATGGACATCGCCTTCTGGTCGCGCGGCAGCGGCGCGACGCCGAACCGCAGCCGCTTCCCGTCCTTCTTCAACTGCGGCGTGCGCCAGGAGCCGTCGATGAGCATCCCGGCCTGGCCGTTCTGGAAGAAGGTGTAAGGGCCGAGCCCGCCCCGCTCGCTCGACGACTGGCTCATGAGGAAGTCTTTCGAGAGGCTCTTCAGGTAGAGGAGCGATTCGACCGCCTTCTCGTTGTTGAACGCCGGAATGCTCTTCCCCGAATCCCATACGCGGCCGCCCGCCTCGTAGTAGAAGGGGAGCCAGTCGAAGCAGTGGAATCCGGCGAGCAGCCCGACGATTCCCTGTTTTCCGCCGTTGCGCGCGGGGTCGGCAAGCCGCTCCGCGGCGTCTTTCAGTTCCTTCCAGGTCCAGCGCTCATCGGGATAGGGGATTTTCGCGGAGTCGAAGAGGTCCTTGTTGTAGAAGAGGGCCCGGATATTGATGTCCTGCGGGATTCCATACGTCTTGCCGCCGGATCGCAGCGCCTCCCACGTCACGGGGATGAAGTCGCCGCGGTCGATGCCGTCCGGCCCATCCATGAATCGGTCGAGCGGGAGGTTCATGCCGCGGCGGATGAGCTGCGCGCCGAAGTCGACATTCTGCCGCATCACATCCGGCGCGATCCCGCCCGCCCGCAGCATCAGAATCCGGCTGGCGTAGTTGTCGAGGTGGTGAAAGCGGACCTTGATTCCGGGATTCTGCCGCTCGAATTCGGGGATGTACTCCTTCAGGTAGAGCGCGTTCTCGAACGGCATCCCCCAGACCGACATCTCGATCTCGACCCGTCCGCCCGCGCGCTGCCGCTGCCAGAGCGCATTCGCTCCGGACAGCAACACCAACGCAATAATCGTGGCCGCCAGCGCCCTCAACTCAATCGCCCTCCACGAAGCCTACTTCGCCCCACCCCGCCGCCGATCCTTTAACCACGGAGCGCAAGGAGGACACGGAGAACGGCGAGAGAATCAACCACGGGGAACACCGGGAGCACGGGGAGTGGCGGGAGGTTCACGAGTCCTTTTTCGCGTGTTTCGCGGGCAAGAATCCCGCCGTTGACGTTTCCCGTGCTCCCCGTGGTCCCCGTGTTCCCCGTGGTTTGAATCAGTCGATGAAGACGAATTCGTTTGTGTTGAGGAGGATGCGGCAGGCGTTGGCGAGGCCGTGTTTGGCGGCGTAGGCGGCGAGGCGGGTTCGCTCAGAAGGAGTGGTCGGGCGGCCGAAGCCGAGGCGGATTGCGGCGTCGATTCGACCGGCGAGGTCCGGCGCGAGCTTCTCGACGCGGGCGGCGAAGAGGGCGCTCTGCTTCAGGATGAAGGGGTCGTTGAGGAGGGCGAGCGCCTGGAGCGCGGTGAGTGTTGTGTTGCGGACGGGCGTGTTGATGTTGGGGTCGGCGCAGTCGAGGCACTCCAGGAAGGGGTTCTCGACGGAGCGTACCGTGAACGCGTAGACGGTCCGCCGCCACGCTTTCGGGTCGTTGATCTTCTCGACTGCGCTGTAGTCGTAGACCGGTGAATGGTCGTCCTTGAACCGGAAGAGATCGAAGCCGGGTCCGCCCATCGTCAGGTCGAGCGCGCCGCTCACCGCGAGGACGGAATCACGAATCGATTCGGCGTCGAGCCGCTGCCGGTTCATCCGCCAGAGGAGGCGATTGTCGGCATCAACCCGGGCGCAGGCCGGATTGTCGGCGGAGGACTGGCGATACGCGGCGCTCGTTACGATCAGGCGGTGGAGTGCCTTGAGGGACTGGCCGTGGTCGCGGAACCAGACCGCGAGCCAGTCGAGCAGCTCCGGGTGGGAGGGCCGGCCGCCGTTCTTCCCAAAGTCGTTGGGCGTGTCGACGATGCCCTTGCCGAAGTGGTAGTGCCAGACACGATTTACGATGGACCGCCATGTGAGCATGTTCCCGGGGTCGGTGATCCATTCGGCCAGCGCGGCGCGGCGCGACCCTTCCGGCGCATCCGGAGCGAGGTGGAAGTCGGACTGGAGCCCAGCGACGCAGGAGAGCGCGCCCGCGCCGACGAGATCCTTCGGCTGCTCGACTTCGCCACGGTTGAGGATGTGAATCGCGCGGGGCAAGTGGGACCGGACGGCGAAGACCATCTCGGCCGGTGGCAGCCTGCCGATCTGCTCATCGAGCCGCCTGATCTCCTGCTCCCGCAGCAGGTCGGCGGTCCGTTCCGCCTCCGGAAGAGAAGCAAGGGCCGCTTCGCGTCGCTGCTTCTTGAGGTGCGTCAGCTTACCGGTCAGTTCCTGCCGCTCCTGCTCGGTCTGGATCGCGCTCCTGTTGCCGTCAGCGAGTGACTGCCGGCTGTCGAATCCATCTACCAGGTAGCGGCTGGACCAGCGGCCGGCCTCGATCGAATCGAGCGCCGCGACCGCCGCACCGCGCGCGATGTTCTCGCCTCCCGACCAGACCTGCGCTTCCGCCAGCGCGAACACGAAATCGCCCGTGCGCGGCCAGAGGCGCGTCGCCGTGATTCGGACGTATCTGCCCTGCTTGCCGCCCGGCTGAATCTCATACGGCCTGTCAGCCGGATTTGGGAAATCCGCTGCCGTGTGGTCGTCGAGGACAGTTGGTTTTGCGAACGACGGATCGTCGGAGGTCTCGACCTTGAAGCGGAGCGGGAACCCGAATCCGGGCGTGTCCGCGAAGTCGGTGGGGCGAGCGGGAACCAGCACGATTCGGTCGATTGGCCGCGGTGTGCCGAGATCGATCTGTACCCACCTCGTCGCGTTCTGTGTGGCCGAGATGTCGCTGTGGTAGCCGTTGGAGGGACTTGTCGCGGCGGGCGGCGGTGGGAGAAGCGCGACTTGCTTCCCGAGTGCGCGAATTTCGCCGTCAAGTCGGACTGTCTCCGGCGTGGTGGTCGCAAGGAGCCGCTTATCCAATTGCTCCCGCGCATCCAAGAGGGCCTGTCGCCGCTCCTCCAGCGCTGCCCGCGGGCCGTAGCCGCGGTCGCCCCGATCCACTCCCGCGAAGACCGCCTGGAGACGGTAATAGTCGCGCATCGGGATGGGGTCGAATTTGTGGTCATGGCAGCGGGCGCAGTGGATGGTGACGCTGTCGAAGGTCGCGATGGCGTTCGAGACCATGTCGTCGCGGTCGAGGAGCCGCGTCTTCTCCTTCTCGACCGTCCCCTCCGCCAGCTCGACCTGCCCGACGAAGTCCCACGGCCCCGCCGCGATGAAGCCGGTCGCGATCACGCCGTCCGGGTCCTCCGGCCAGAGTACGTCGCCCGCAAGCTGTTCGCGCACGAAGCGGCTGTACGGCTTGTCGGCGTTGAGCGAGCGAATGACGTAATCGCGATACGGCCATGCGCGATCGCGCCGCTTGTCCTTGTCATAGCCATGCGTATCGCCGTAGTGGACCACGTCCAGCCAGTGCCGCCCCCACCGCTCGCCATATCGCGGCGACGCCAGCAGCCGGTCTACCACCTTTTCATAGGCATGAGGGCTTCGATCGCCTATAAATGAATCAATCTCGGCCGGAGATGGGGGAAGTCCGATCAGGTCGTAATAGATGCGGCGTATGAGGGTCCGGCGGTCGGCGGGCGGAGACGGGAAGAGGTGCTTCGACGCCAGCTTCGCCAGGAGGAAAGCGTCGATGGGATTTTCGATTTTCGATTTTCGATTTTCGATTTGGGGGAAGGGAGGAGCCGTTAGTGACCGCAAGGACCACCATGTCGCGGCCGGGGGCGTTTGCGAAGACGCGCGAATGGCCAGCGCCAGCAGAAGGGGAGCCGAGAGGCGGGCCAGACGGCGAGGATTAGCCGGGATGAACGGGATAAACATAAATAACGTCAAAAACTGAAACCACGAATGCACACCGATGCACACTAATAAGACCTGCATTTCCAGCCGTTATTCGTGTTCATTCGTGGTCACAAAGCCGTTTCCCTATGCAGTTCATAATGTTCATAATGGCTACCGTTGCCGTTATTTTCGTTCATCCCGTTTATCCCGGCCAGTTCTCCCCGGCTATTTCGCGGCGGTGGCCGGCTCTTCTCGCGGGAGCTGGCGGTGGAGCTGGCGGACGACCTGGCGCAGGCCGTAGCCCGCCGGCAGTCGCGCGAACAGTTTGTTGTGTTTGACGGCCAGCTCGCGCGCCTGGCCCCAGCCCGTCCGCATGAACCGCACCATCGTAATCGTGATGTCGCTCTTCTCGATGTCCGGCTCGAATTTGTAGACCGATTCCGTCCCGTTCGTGGAGGGCCATACCAGCTCCGCGAGCCCCAGCTCCCTCTCCAGCCGCTGCCGGCTCTCCTCGCGGCAGATTCCTCCGATGAAGAGGCAGCGCTTGCCGCGGACCAGATTCCGCACCTCGTCGAGCTCGGTCTGTTCGTCGTCGCTGAGCGCCTGGTCCGGCTCGGCCAGGTCGGCTTCAGCGCGCTTCGCGAGGCGGTCAGCTTCCTTCTGGATTTCCCGCGCGACTTCCTGGACGGCCTTCTCTTTGCACTCTTCCAGCAGGGCGACCCAGGGAGTGAGGAGCGCGCGCAGCGCGACGCTGGAGGCGGGAGCGCCCTGCTTTCGGCAGTGCGCTACGGCCGCAGCGAGCTCCTTCGGGTCCGTCTCGCGCGTGCCAAAGTCGGGGTTCGTGACGAGCGCGCGGAGCTGCTGAACGGCGGCCTCGCGTTTGGCGCGGTTCTTCTTGTCGAGCTGAAGGTGCTCCAGCACGACCGGAAGCTGCTCGGCGCGCTCGTCGAGCAGATCGTCCGGGCAGCGCTCCTGGAGGCTGTAGAGGTAGACGTCCTCCTCCTCGGCGATTCCGCAGAGGTCACGGAAGAAGTGAATCTGGTGCTCGTCGTTCTGGCGCGGGAACCAGGATTGCAGGTGCCGCCAGAGCCGCGTCTGGTGGGAGGCGATCGATTCGAGGAGCTCCTGACGCTCCGGCTGCGTGAGCTTCGCCGCTTCGGCGTCGTACCAGTCGAGCGCATTGTAGGCCTCGATTAGCGACTCGTAGAGGTCTGCCAGCCGGTTCCACGGCCACGGCTCGGCGGGATGGAGCTCGGCGCGGAGAGGGATCAGATAGTGGCCCGGCCCATGCTCGTCATCGATGCGCCGCCGCAGATAGTTGAGGAGGGAACGGAGCGGCCAGTGCTGGATGTCGCGCTGGGCGAGCTCGGCCTGGAGCGCTCGCTGGCGGCACATGAGCGCTTTCAATTTGATGAGACCGACGGTCCCGGAGAAGACGTCACCCTCCTGCTCTGCCTGCTCCGTGAGGGTGTCGGTGTCCTGATAGACCTCTTCCAGAGGACGGCGCGGGCTGGACGGTACAGGCGGGGGAGCGGGCCGCGGCGGAAGCGCGGGGCGCGCCGTGACGACGCGATATTCCTGCGCCTGCTCATGGACGACGCTGGCCGTGCCGTTACCGACCGGCTTCTCCACGGCGCTCAGATCGAGGGTTGGCAACGGGGCCGGAAGGGCGACGGCGGCGTCCGCCAGGTTCGTCCCACGGAGCGCGTCGAGCTCGCGCGCGGCCTGAGCGGATAGATGCGTCAGCTCTTCGGTTAGCGGCCCATCCGCCGCCTTGCGCGCAATGTTGAGGAGGGTGGTGAGCTTGAAATGCGCGGATTCGAGGAATCGCGCCCGGTTCTCGACCGATGTATCCAGTTGTTTTCTAATTCGATCGCAGTAAGCATCCAGTAAAGCCTCGGAATCGAGCGGTGATTCGGCAATTAACAGATCTGACATAGCCGTCCCCTTCTTGCATATAGTAACAGTCCAAACGCCGCACAGGGGACTGGAAGTCCCCGCTCATCATGGTCAGGTCCACCTGCGTGGACTCCTGATTCACTTGCATTCAGTCCCCGCAGGGGGACTTCACTATGGGTAGCGGGGACTTGTAGTCCCCTGTAAAGCGTCGCAATGCGTGGATCGCCTCTCAATTGCCTATCGCCTTAGCAGATTCTTCATTACAAACCAGAGGTTGGCGGGACGTTCGGCCAGGCGGCGCATCATGTAGCCATACCATTGCGTTCCAAACGGAACATATACGCGCATTCGATACCCGTCGCGCACCAGCGATTCCTGCCTGTCGCGGCGAATTCCGTAAAGCATCTGAAATTCGAATCGATCCGGACCGATCCCCTGCTCCTTCGCGTACGATTCGGTGCCCTCGATCATCAGCTCGTCATGTGTTGCGATGGCCGGGTAATTGCCGTCCTTGAGAAGCCGCCGCATGAGCCTCAGGTAGTTCGCGTCCACGTCCGACTTGTCCTGGAAGGCGACTTCGCGCGGCTCGCTGTAGGCGCCCTTACAGAGTCGGACCCGCGCGCCGATCTCGATGAGCTTCTCGACGTCCTTCTCGCTGCGGTAGAGGTACGACTGAATCACCACGCCGGTGTTCCTGAAATCCGGCCAGAGGGCGTGGAAGAGGTCGAGGGTCCGCTGGGTATACGCCGACCCCTCCATGTCGATGCGAACGAACTGTTCGTACGTGGCGGCATCGGCCAGAATGTCGCGCATGTTCGCCTCGGCGAGCGCCGGATCGATGTCGAATCCGAGCTGGGTGAGCTTGAGGGAGATGTTTGCGTCCAGGCGGTTGTCTGCGATGAATCGGAGGAGGCGGTGGTAATACGTGACGGATTCGGCGGCCTGCTCGGCGCGGGTCACGTTCTCGCCGAGGTAGTCCAGCGAGGCTGTGACGCCGCGGCCGTTCAGGGCTCGGACGGGCGCGACGGTCTCCTCCATCGATTCGCCGGCAATGAATCGCCGCGCGAATCCGGCAGACATGCCGTTTCTCTTGACGAATCGCTCGAGGCCGCGGTTATTTGCGAGGGAGAGAAGAAGCGCGCGCGATAGCAAGGAAGTCTCCGCACGGCTCCGTCGCCGTCGAGCATAGAGTACCCGCGCGCGGGGAGGGTGTCAACCCGATTCGGCAGGCTCAATGGGCTCCGGCGGCTCGCTCGGTACACGTATGTCCGGCGGCACGCGGAAGCAGGTGATGAACTCCTGATTCCCGCCCCCGCCCGTGACCGGCGACCGCATCGCGCCCCGCTTCTGGAGGCCGAGGTCGTCGACTCCGAAGTAGATGATCTTGTCGAGGGCGCGCTGCCGCGCCTGCGGGCTGCGGACGATTCCGCGCGCTCCCACCGCCTCGCGCCCCGCCTCGAACTCCGGCTTGACGAGCGCGATGATGTGGCCGCCCGGGCGGACGAGCGGTTTCACGGCAGGGAGTACGAGGGTGAGGGAGATGAAGGAGACGTCGACGACCGCGAGGTCGAATCGCTCTTCAAACTGGTCGGGGGAGAGATGGCGCGCATTCACGCCCTCCCTCAGCTCGACGCGGGGGTCCGACGCGAGCTTTGCGTGGAGCTGCCCGTGGCCCACGTCGATTGCGACGATTCGCTTCGGCCCGCGCTGGAGCAGGCAGTCTGTGAACCCGCCCGTCGAGGCGCCTACGTCGAGGCAAGTCATCCCCTGCGCATTGATGCGAAAGTGCTTGAGCGCCGCCGCCAGCTTCAGGCCGCCCCGCCCCACATAGGGGAGCGCCTCGCCGGTCACGACGATCTCCGCATCCTCGTCGATTCGCTGTCCAACCTTCGAGACGACCTGTCCGCCGACCTGGACGAGGCCCGCCTCGATCAGAATCTGGGCCTTTTCGCGGCTCTCCGCCAGCCCGCGGGCCGCAACGATCTTGTCCAGGCGTTCCATAATGGGAATGTCAATCAGGCAATTGGTCAATTTACCGGCAGGCAATTGCCTTATTGACCAATTGACCTATAGGTTGCCGGCGCCAACGCCGACGGAGCGCTGCTTTGCGTTGATGTGGAGGCCGGTGGTCATGAGCCAGGAGATGGCCCGCTGTACCTCTTCGAGCGATCCCTCGATATCTACCGAGGCAAAGCCGTAGTCCTCATTGATCTGGGCGCGGCGGATGTTCGTGACAACGTCGAACTCCTTGCCGAGCCGATAGAGAATGGGCTGGTCCACCTGGTCCGGCGTGCGGGTGCTGATCTCGACCGTTATAACGGGCATGGAAGCGGATGTCCTTCGGAGTAGTGTCAAGTATTGAGTGTTAAGTGTTGAGTAGTGTACCCGCTGCAGGCACATCACCACTCAGATGAGGCCCCCGGCCTGAACGCCGGGGCTATTCTCGGCTGCCCCCGGCCTGAACGCCGGGGCTATTCTCAATACTCAGCACTCAGCACTTAACACTTATCCTCCCGCGATGGCTGGCACGATGGAGACGGTGTCGCCATCCTTCAGCTCGGTCTCTTTGCCCTGCAGGAAGCGGACGTCCTCTTCGTTGACGTAGACGTTGACGAACTTGCGGAGGTTGCCCGCCTCATCGGTCAGACGGCCGCCGAGCCCGGGAAAGCGGTTGTCCAGGTCGGCGATGAGCGCGGCCACGGTTCCCGCCGGCCCCTGAATCGTATCCTGCTCATTTGTCAGCTTGCGCAGAGGGGTAGGTATCAAGACATTCACCGGCATTTACATTCTCCAGTTGTTTTTTTGGACAGGATTGACAAGATTCACAAGATAACGTCAAGGGCGGGACTCTTACCGCGAAACACGCGAAAAGACGCGAAAAGAGATTCGTGAATCTCTTGCCGTTCTCGGCGTGCTCTGCGTCTCTGCGGTGAATCCTGCCGTTGACGTTATCCTGTAAATCTTGTCAATCCTGTCAAAGAATCCCCTCAAACCGCGGTGGCGATGAGCTTTTCGGCTTTAAGGGCAGTCTCCAACGACGCGAGGTTCGCCTGTATGAACGTGGGGCGGCCGACCTCGCTCGCTATGGCCTCCTGCGTCTTCAGGCCGTTGCCCGTTATCGCCAGCACGACTACGTCATCCTTCGGGAAGCGGCCCTGCGCGATGAGCCTGCGGGCGACCGCGACCGTCACGCCGCCGGCGGTCTCGGTGAAGATGCCCTCCGTGCGCGCGAGCAGCTTGATGCCCTCGATAACCTCGTCGTCCTCCACGTCGTCCGCCCATCCGCCGGACTTCCGCACCGTCTCCGCCGCGAAGTAACCGTCCGCCGGGTTGCCGATGGCGATGGACTTGGCGATTGTGTTGGGCCGCACCGGCCGCATCACTTCCGATTCCGTCTTGATCATCGTCGTGATCGGGCTGCATCCGGTCGCCTGCGCCGCGTACATCTTCGTCGGCACGCTGTCGATGAGGCCAAGCTTGTGGAACTCGTTCAGCCCCTTGTATATCTTGGAGATGAGCGAGCCGCCCGCGCACGGCACCACCACGTGGTCCGGCGCGCGCCATCCGAGCTGCTCCGCGATCTCGTATCCGAATGACTTCGAGCCATCGCCATAGAACGGCCGCAGGTTGATGTTGACGAACGCCCAGCCGTACTTCCCGCCGGCCTCCGCACAGAGCCGATTCACCTCGTCGTAGTTGCCGGAGACGGCCATCACGTTCGTGCCATAGACGAGAGACGCCAGAATCTTGCCCTGCTCCAGGTCCGAGGGAATGAAGATGTAGCTCTCCATCCCGGCTTCGGCCGCGTGCGCCGCTACGGAGTTCGCGAGGTTCCCGGTGGATGCGCAGGCGACGGTCTGGTAGCCGAACTCGCGCGCCTTGGTGAGCGCCACCGCAACCACGCGGTCCTTGAACGAGAGGGTGGGGTGATTCACGCTGTCGTTCTTTATGTAGAGATTGTTGAGGCCGAGTTCGCGGCCCAGGCGGTGCGCCCGGACGAGCGGCGTGAACCCGCAGTTCAGCCCGACCGTCGGCTCACCCTCGATCGGGAGCAGATCTTTATACCGCCACATCGACCGCGGACCCGCTTCGATCGACTCGCGCGAGATGCGGGTCTTGATCTCGTCGAGGTCGTACACGAGCTCGAGCGGTCCGAAGCAGAGCTCGCAGACGTGGACCGGCGCGACCGGGTAGTCTTCTCCGCATTCGCGACAACGCAGTCCGAGAACCTTAGCCATGAGTTCTTTCCTCCGAAAAGCGGCGGTCAACCGAAAACCAGCGGTCAATTGGTTCATTGGTCAAGTGGTCAATTACCGGCACGTACGCTCAATTTACCAATTGACCAGTTGACTTGTCGACCAGTGAATCAAAAAACGCCCCGCGTCCAGGCGACCGAACGGTCACTCAGGACGAGAGGCGCAGGCTTCTCGTGGTACCACCTGATGTTCGCCGCTCCCTCACGGTTGCGGCCTCGGCGGGTGCCGTCGCGTGGGTGACAACCAGGCGCGTGGGAGAGACATTCGTGGAAACGCGTCTCCATCGCGCGCAGGTCCGTCCAACCGCGCTCTACACCCTGACCCTGTAACGGGAGCCCCCCGGCGCCAGCTAATCTGCCGCATCGGCATTTCATTGGCGCGGCTCGGAAGCCATTTTCAGCGATTCCTCCGCGCCGGTTCTCAGCATTCCCGGCTCTCTGTGGCTTCGGAGACCGCCTACTCGTCTTCGTCTGTGCCGTGTAATATGATGACACGCAAGCGGACGCGTGATTGCGTGCGAACAGTATAGCCGTGCTAATCGCTGATTGTCAATCTGCCTTTGACGCTCTCCGCGCGGAATGGTATACTTCGATGCCCGGAGAAGCTCCGAGACGAACCTCCGAACCCCGGGCGCGCGGCGAAGGGACCCGATTATGACGACCATGAGCCGAGAGACCATCGAAGAGAAGCTCGAAGAGATACTGCCGCTCGTGATGAAGCCGGCCCGCTATACCGGCGGCGAGCTCAACTGCGTCTACAAGGACCACGCCGAGATCGAGGCGAAGGGCGGTGTGACGTGCGCCGTCGCGTTCCCCGATTCCTATGAGATCGGGATGTCGAACCTCGCCCTCTCCATCGTCTACCACATCTTCAACCGCCGCGACGACTGCGTCGCCGAGCGGACCTACGCGCCCTGGCCGGACATGGAGAAGGCCATGCGCGATCACGGCGTCCCCCTCTACACGCTGGAGACGAAGCGCGCCGTCCTCGACTACGACTTCTTCGCGCTCGGCCTCTCCTATGAGCTGAGCTACAGCAACGTCCTCAACATGCTGGACCTCGCCGGCATGCCCATCCGCTCCATGGACAGGGATGCAGTTCCCCCATCATTGGGGGAAAGCGAAGCGCGGGGCGAGCGAGCGCAGGCCCGGAGGGGGCCAGCTCAACGCTCAACACTCAACACTCAACACTTCCCCCTCGTCATCGCTGGCGGGCACGCCACGTTCAACCCGGAGCCGGTCGCGCCGTTCATAGACCTCTTCGTGATCGGGGAGTGCGAGGAGGTGCTGGAAGAGATCATCGAGACGCACAAGGCGTGGCGGCATCTCGACCGGGAGGAGCTGCTGCTCCGGCTCGCGAACATCGAGGGCGTCTACGTCCCTCGATTCTACGAATCCTATTACGAGGACCACACCGATCCACTCTACGCCTGCCCGGACGAGCGGTTCGCCGAGGCGGATCGGCGGATGTTCAAGGCGGTGAAGCCGAGGCCGGAGTACGAGGGGCGCGTGCCGGACACGATCAAGCGCCGCCTCGTGTGGGACATGGATAACGTCCCATACCCCACCGCGCCGATCATCCCGTTCGTCGAGGTGATTCACGACCGAATCTCGCTCGAAGTGATGCGGGGGTGCACGCGCGGCTGCCGCTTCTGCCAGGCCGGGATGATCACGCGGCCGGTGCGGGAGAAATCGCCCGAGAAGCTCTACGAGCTCGCCGAGGAGCTGATTGCCAACACGGGCCACGAGGATGTCTCGCTCGTTTCGCTCTCCACCGCCGACTACAGCCGCGTCAACGACGTGGTCACGGGCATGATCGACCGCTACGGCGACCGGAAGGTGGGCGTCTCGCTGCCCTCTCTGCGCGCCGATGTCAACTGCGTCAAGATGATGCAGGAGATCCAGAAGGTCCGCCGCACCGGCCTCACCTTTGCGCCGGAAGCGGGCACGCAGCGGATGCGCGACGTGACCAACAAGGGCGTGACCGAGGAGGACCTCTTTGCCGCGGCCGAATCGGCCTTCGCGAACGGATGGCAGCGCATCAAGCTCTACTTCATGATCTCGCTCCCCACGGAGACCGACGAGGACGTGATCGGAATCGCCGACCTCGCCACGCGCGTCTGCAAGCTGGCGCGCCGGATGAAGGTGCGGAATCCTACCGTCACCATCGGTGTCTCGACCTTCGTTCCCAAGCCGAACACGCCGTGGCAGTGGCATGGGCAGGACACGCTCTCCGAGATCGAGCGGAAGCAGAGGCTGCTCCGAAACAACATCGGCGACAAGGGCGTCCAGTTCCGCTATCATGACTGCCGCTCGACCCATCTGGAGGCGGTCCTGTCACTCGGCGACCGGCGCGTCGCGGATGCCATCGAGGCGGCGTGGCGGATGGGCTGCAAGTTCGATTCGTGGGACGAGTACTTCCACTATGACGTATGGATGAACGCGTTCGACTCGGTCCGGATCGACCCCCACTTCTTCGCAAACCGCCCGAAGTCGTATGACGAGCCGCTGCCGTGGGACCACATCGATTGCGGCGTCGCGAAGAGCTACCAGAAGAAGGAGGACCGGCTCTCCCGCGAGGGCCGATTCACGCCGGACTGCCACTCGTCGCCCTGCACGATGTGCCAGGCCTGCGACCGTGTTGTCCTGGACGGAATCGGTAAAAAGCTGGCCGACAAGGGAACCACACTTCTTCCGCTCGTGAGTGTATAGACTCGTGATGCGTGACGCGTGAGCCGCACCGAAAGGCTCGTGGATCGCGCAATATGGATTCGAGAGCACGGTCATGCTGTCCACGAATCCAACTGCACCGTTCACGAATCACGCATCACATCAGCCAGAAGGAGCCCCCGATGTCCAACTATGGAAACGTGCCCGACGACGACGTCGACGCAGTGTCGCACGCGGTTCGCGCCGCAACTCGTGTCGCGGATGGACTGCCCCCCACCGTGCCGTCCGCATGGAAGTCGAAGGCATTCGAGCTCACACTGGAGGGCATCCTTCAGGACTGGGTGAACAACGGGACTACCGAGCTCGATTCGGACGACGAAGAGGACCTGACCAACCTGCTCCGCCTCGCCGCCGACCTTGCGGCGCAGCAGCCCGCGGACCGGCAGGAGGCGGTTTTCCGCATCATCGGCAAGAGTGTGATGCGCGACTGGGTCGACAACTGGAACTCCGACGAGGAGTAGACCGGCCCGGATTCCTTACCGCTCGCCGCCCTGCCCATGACCCACCTGCTCGACAACATCGTCTGGCACACGCTCTCGGCCGCGCACCATCACCTGTCTGTGGGCGCGGCCGATGCGCGACGTTACTCCCCCGGATTTTCGCCCATTATCGGTTTCGCGGATGTCGAGAACCCAAACTTTGCCGCACTGGAGGTCCACTGCGAGCCGGGTGAGCAGCTTTATACCGATGGCTGGGCGGGGCCGGCGCCCGCGGGCTGGAACATCGACGCCGAGTCGACGATGTTCAAGATGGTGTGGGACGCTCCGGTACCAGCGGAGGATGAGGCGCCGGACGCCGTGCCGCTCGGACCGGCTCATGCGTCACAGGCCGTCGACCTGGCGCGGATGACGAATCCAGGGCCGTTTGGACTGCGGACGCTCGAACTGGGAGATTACTTCGGTTACTTCGAGGAGGGGCGGCTGATTGCGATGGCGGGCGAGCGGTTTCACGCTGCCCCCTGGCGGGAGGTAAGCGGCGTATGCACGCACTCGGATTACCGCGGCCGCGGGCTGGCGCGCCGGCTGATGATGAGGCTGATTCACCGGCAGGTCCGGCGCGGCGAGACACCCTTCCTCCACGTCATGCGCGACAACGCCACCGCACGCGATCTCTACCGCAGGATGGACTTTGTGGAGTATCGCGAGACCGTGGTGCGGGTAGTTTCGCGGCTCTGACTCGGCGCCCCGCGAAGCGGTTAACTGTACACCTGTGGCAAGCGGGCAATCGGTCACGGATGCTGCACTCGGCACTGTCGGTGGGCTGCACCCCACCGCTCTCATGCCTGTGGCCAATCGCGCACCTTCGTGCGCGGAACAACACAGTCCGATACGTGCTGCCCGCGACAGCGGGGAGTTGGCGCGAAGCGCATGGTAGCAAGAGGGTGCAGCCTCGCGTCCGCCGCGAGGCCCGCTCAGCATGTTGCCGGTTTCCATTGGCGAAGTGGCCGATTATGGAGGAATCGGGTGGGATTTGGTGAATCTCACAGCAGAATTTAACGTGAGATTTCGATGAAGAATTTTCCCTTCGGCAACGCCGCGCTCGCAATCCTCGTGATGGCCCTTCTATCCGGTTCCTGGCTGGCCGCCCACCCGGCTGGCGGACATCGGACCACGCTTACGCTCTGGGTGTTCGCGAAAGAGCACAACGAAAACTATCACAATATCCTTCCCACGTTCCTCGCGAAGCATCCTGGGGTTTCGGTCGACATCCAGCTCGTCGCAAACAATACACTCGCCGCGCGCCTCCAGTCCGCGATGGTGGCCGACGTGGACGTGCCCGACATGTGCGAGATCGAGATCACGCAGGCCGGGACCTTCTTTCGCGGACCGCTGGACGATGTCGGATTCCTCGACCTGACGGATCGAATCCACCGCACCGGCCTCTGGGACCAGCTCGTCCGGGCGCGGTTCGCCCCGTATACGAAGAAGGGCCGCATCTTCGGGCTGCCGCACGACGTCCATCCGGTAGCACTCGCCTACAATCGCGTCGCGTTCGAGGAACTGGGAATCGACCCGAATAAGATCGAGACGTGGGACGATTTCATTGCGGTTGGACATCGAATCACGAAGACCACCGGCGCGAATCCGCGCTACCTCATCGAGCTGAGCGACTCCGCGCGCGACCAGCTCGAACCGCTCCTGTTTCAGCGCGGCGGCGGCTTCTTCGACAAGGACGGCAACTGCATCATCGACAACGACATCGCCGTCAAGACGATGGCGTGGTACGTTCCCCTCGTCGCCGGCCCGCACAAGATTGGCAACAACCTGGGGGGCGGGCAGGTGCTCACGCAGGCGGTCGAGAGCGAATACCTTCTCAGCCTCATCGCGCCTGACTGGCGGACGCGCGGCTTCGAGAACGACATGGCGCACATGTCAGGCAAGATGGCGATTATGCCGCTTCCCGCGGTCACGAAGGGCGGTCCGAGAACGTCTACGTGGGGTGGGACCATGATGGGCATCACGAAGCGCTGCGCCCATCCGGAGCTTGCGTGGGAGCTTGCGATGCAGCTCTACTACAGCCGCGAGAAGCTCGCCGACCGCTACCTGAAATCCAACATCCTGCCGCCGAAGCGCGACCTCTGGAACGACCCCGCGATTCAGGCGCCCAAGGCCTTCTGGTCCGGCCAGCGGCTGGGGAAGATCTATTCGGAGCTTGCGCCGGAGGTCCCTCCGCAGTACGCGAGCCCCTTCCTCGAGCTGGCCAAGAACAAGCTGAGCGAGGCCGTCGTCTCCTGCGTCCAGCAGTATCAGGCGTCGGGAGACGCGGGCTTCGAGGACTTCTGCCGGCGGCGGCTCAAACAGAGCGCGGACGAGGTGCGCCGGCAGATGGCGAGGAACCCGTATTGACAAGCGCCAGCCTCCAGCAGGAAGAGAAAGCGGTGGTGCGGACCGCGGAACGGACGGGTCCCGGGGGCGGGATGTTCCGGTTCCAGCAGCGGTTCGCGCCGTACCTGTTCGTCTCGCCCTTTCTGATTGTCTTCGCGATCTTCGGGCTCTACCCCATTGTCAAGTCGATGGCGCTGTCGCTCTATGCGACGAACGGCCCGAAGGATCACGTTTTCGTCGGCCTCTCGAACTACCGCTTCCTCTTCACGGACCCCGACTTCGGCGTCGCGGTGCGGAACACGGCGGTCTATACCTTCTGGACCGTCTTTCTCCAGCTCCCGCTCGCGCTCGGACTGGCGATCCTGCTTAGTCAGAAGTGGATCCGGGGGCGGGACTGGTTCCGGCTGGCGTTCTTCTCGCCGCAGCTCGTGGGCCAGGTGTTCGTCGGCGTGCTCTTCATGGTGCTCTACGTGCCCCAATACGGCCTGGTCAACCGGGGGATTCATGCGGCGCTCGTCAGCTTCCCGCTCGACACCAAGTGGCTGGGCGACGCGCGGATGGTCATGCCGGCGCTCGTGCTCGCCTCGCTCTGGATGTACGTCGGCTTCAACATGATCTACTTCCTGGCGGCGCTCCAGGCGGTGGACCGCGAGCTCTACGAGGCGGCGATGGTGGACGGCGCGAATGGCTGGCAGCAGTTCCTGGCGGTGACGATTCCCGGCATCAAGCCGGTGGCCGTCTACGTGCTGGTGATGGCGACCATCGGCTCGCTCCAGCTTTTTGAGCTGCCCTACACGATGCTCCAGCAGTCCTCCGGTCCCGACAAGTCCGGCCTCACCATCGTCATGTATCTCTTCCAGAACGGATTCGTGTCGGGCGACCTCGGCTATGCGTCGGCGGTAGGGTGGACGCTCGCGCTGGGCATCCTCACCATCAGCCTGATTCAGATGCGAGTTACCGGAGCGTGGAAGGGGGTGAAGGAGTGAGCCGCGTCCTCGAATCACCCCCTCCCCCGGCCCCTCCCCGAATCGGAGAGGGGAGACCCGCTTCATCGATGGGTGTGAGGGGTCAGCGGCCGTCGGTCACTATTGGCCGGGCAGCTATTATCGTGGCGCTGGCGGCGTTCTCGGCGCTCACGCTGATACCGCTGGTCTGGCTCGTGGCGGCGTCGTTCAAGAGCCCGGCCGACCTCTTCCACTACACGTTCTTCTCGCCGAAGCCCTCGATCCAGAACTTTACGGACCTGGCGACGCTGGTGCCGGAGTTCGGCCGCTACGCCGTCAACAGCCTCTTCATCTCGTCCACCATCGTGGTCGTACAGCTCTTCTTCTCGTCGCTCGCGGGGTTCGCGCTCGCGAAGTACGACTTCAGGGGCAAATCGCTCGTCATGGTCATCATGCTGGCCACCATGATGATTCCCGGCCAGGTTACGATGGCGCCGCTCTACGAGCTCCTCTGCCGCCTCCGCCTCGTGGACACTTACCTCGGCCTCATCGTTCCGGGCGCGGTATCGGTGTTCGGGATATTCCTCTTCCGCCAGTCGATGCTCCAGCTCCCGAACGACCTGCTCGACGCGGCCCGAATCGACGGATGCTCGGAATTTCGGACGTATCTCAGTATCGTGATGCCGGTCTCCAAGCCGATGATCGGGGCGTTCTGCCTCATCAGCTTCATGGGGAGCTGGAACAACTTCCTCTGGCCGCAGATCATCCTCCACAACGCGAACCGATTCACGCTCCCCATCGGCCTCAACCAGATGGTCGGCATGTACCAGCAGTCCTATGGTATGCTGATGGCCGGCACGCTGCTCTCGATCCTGCCCGTCATCGTCCTCTTCCTGCTCCTCCAGAAGGAGTTCGTCGCCGGCCTGACAACGGGCGCCGTGAAGGGTTGATGAAGTGATGTGGTGATGAAGTGATGATGTGATGAGGTTGGTCAGGGGAGGTTGCGGCGAGCGAGGCAATGGAATTGACGCAATATCCGTGGCAGGTGGGCCTGCGGAAGCGAGGCAATGGAATTGACCTCGCTGGTGGGCCCGCGGCCAATCGTCCTGCCGGACGAAACGCAACTTATGCGAGACGTCTATGGCCCTGATCGACGCATTCAGCGGCGCTTGCGGGACTCTTCGGAGTCTTTGAATCGATCTTCCAGGGCGGCGAGATGCTCGACGATGGCGTCCTGGATGTTCCGGAGCGCTTCCTCTTCGCTATCTCCCTCGGACCAGCAGCCGGGAAGTGCCGGTACGGATACCGTGATGCCCTCCCCGGATCGCTGTAAGGCGACTTTGTATGTCATGCGAACCCTCCCACCAATCTGGTCATTCCCAAGGGGGATTATAGCGGTGTCGCGTGCACGTGTCAAACGTGTGACAATGGACGGCCATGTGTAGAGCGCTGGTGGCGGCGGGTGCGGTTCTGGGGTTTCTGGCGGTGGGGCTGGGTGCGTTCGGCGCTCATGCGTTGCGAGATCATCTGCCGGCCGACCGCATGGCAATCTACCAGACGGGGGTTCAGTACCACCTCGCGCATGCCATCGCGATCCTGCTCGTGGCCCAGATGGCGGACCGGCTGAACGCGCGGACGGTCGGCTGGCTCTGGGTTGCGGGCGTTGTCATCTTTTCAGGCTCCCTCTACGCGCTGGCCATCACCGGCGTCCGCGTGCTCGGCGCAATCACTCCCCTCGGCGGCGTCTGCTTCCTCGCCGGCTGGGCGCTCCTCGCGGTGCGGGCGATGAGGGATAGTCGGCCTCCAAGCCCACATGCCTAAGCCGAATGTCTTTCAAATAGCGGAGAACTACGCTCCGCACGACGACCGGGGCGAAGCATTCGCGCACCAGAAACCGTACGAATCGCCAACATGAGAGCGCGAATCCTTGGCCCCTACGTTCGCTTGCAGCAAGGTTCAACGATAATCTGTGAAAGGCATTGTGCTTAAGCCTCGAAGGAGGCTTTCGTTTCGTTGAGAGGGGATTCATCCCCGGAATCACCATGAACCTTCTCTTTCTTGCTCTCGCCATGGCACAAACGAGAACTGCTCCCATGTTCACCGGGCCGGCCGCGCACTGGATTGCGGACCCGGCGGACAAGCCGGAATCGTACGGCGTGTACCACTTCCGGCGGACGTTCGAACTGCCGAAACAGCCGCAGCATTTCGTCGTTCACGTCTCGGCGGACAATCGGTACCGGCTTTTCGTCAATGGCGTCCAGGTGTCGTCGGGGCCGCAGCGGTCGGACCTGATGCACTGGCGGTATGAGACCGTCGATATCGCGCCGAAGCTGCGGGACGGCCGAAATGTGATCGCGGCGCTCGTGTGGAACTGGGGTGCGCACAAGCCGGTGGCGCAGTTCAGCCTGCGGACGGGATTTCTGCTTCAGGGCAGCAGCGCGGCGGAATCGGTGGCGAACACAGGCCCGCTGTGGAAGGTGGCGCGGGACGAGGCGTATGCGTTCGAGCCAGTGCGGGTGGGCGGCTACTATGCGGCGTCGCCGGGCGAATTGGTAGACGGCAGCAAGTTCCCCTGGGGATGGGAGCGGCCGGATTTTGACGATTCGGGGTGGGCGGCGGCGCGGCAGGGAGTCGCCGCACTGCCGCGCGGAACCGATACGTACGGGGCGGGGGAGAACTGGCAGCTCGTCGAGCGCTCAATTCCGCCGCTGGAGGAGACGCCGATTCGATTCGCCTCGATTCGGAGGGTGGAGGGAGCGAAGCTGGACACGGCTCCGCTGACCGGGCCGCTCGACGCCATCGTTCCTGCCCGCACGAAGGTCTCGGTGCTGTTCGACCAGGCGCACCTGACGACCGCGTATGCGGTGCTGGAGACGAGCGGCGGCGCGGGCAGCTCGGTGGCGCTCACCTATGCCGAGGCGATGGTGGATGCGCAGGGGCGCAAGGGGAACCGCAACGAGGTCGAGGGACGGCATATCACCGGCTTGAAGGACGTGTTCCGGCCGGACGGCGGGCGGCGGCGGAGGTTCCAGTCACTCTGGTTTCGGACGTGGCGCTACGTGCAGGCGGACATCGAGACGGCCGGGGAGCCGCTCATCCTCCACGATCTGCACGGAATCTTCACCGCCTATCCCTATCGGGAGCGCGCGCGATTCTCCAGCGACCTCCCGTGGCTGGCGGATGTCTGGAGGATGGACTGGCGGGTGGCGCGCCTCTGCGCCCACGAAACGTACTACGACACCCCCTACTACGAGCAGCTCCAGTATGCTGGCGACACGCGGATTCAGGCGCTCATCTCGCTCTACATGGCGGGCGACGACCGGCTCGTGCGGCAGGCCATCACCCACTTCGACCTCTCGCGGATTCCCGAGGGAATCACCGCCAGCCGCTACCCCTCCAACCTGCCCCAGTACATCCCGCCCTTCTCGCTGATCTGGATCGCGATGGTCCACGACTACTGGATGAACCGCGACGACCCGGAGTTCGTGCGGAGCTTCCTGCCGGGCGTCCGGGGCGTGGTCCACTGGTTCGAGCAGCACGTGGACGACACCGGGATGGACGGCCCGCTGGAGTGGTGGTGCTTCATGGACTGGGCGCGCGAATGGCCTGCGGGCGTTCCGCCTGGCGCTTACGACGGCCACTCGGCGACGATTTCGCTCCTCTTCGCCTATGCGCTCCAGCGCGCGGCGGAGCTGGAGGACGCGCTCGGCGAAAAGACCAGCGCGGCGCACGACCGGGCGCTCGCGAAGAGGCTGACGACGGCCGTGCGGACCCGCGTGTGGGACGGCAAGCGGGGGCTATTGCGCGATTCGATCGAATCGTCCGGCTTCAGCATCCAGACGAACACGCTCGCCGTTCTGACCGACGCGATTCCGCCCTCGCAGCAGCGCGCGGTCATGGAGAAGGTCATCGCGGACAAGTCGCTGACCCAGGGCACCTACTACTTCGACTTCTACGTCCACGAGGCGGCAAGGAAAGCCGGCCTGGCGGACCGATACGTCGAGCTGCTCCAGCCGTGGAAGGGGATGCTGGACCTCGGTTTCACCACCACGCCGGAGAACCCGGAGCCGACCCGCTCCGATTCGCACGCGTGGTCCGCCCATCCGAACTACGGGATGCTCGCCACCATCCTCGGAATCCGGCCCGGCTCACCCGGCTTCCGCACCGTCCGCATCGCGCCCGCGCTCGGTCCCCTGAAGCATGCCGAGGGGTCTGTCCCGCATCCGCGCGGCGACATCGAGGTGCGACTGGACCGCGAGTCCGATCACGGAATCCGCGCCGAGATCACGCTGCCGGAGGATCTGTCTGGCGAATTCGAGTGGCACGGCCATCGCGCCCCTCTCCACCCCGGCCGGCAGGACATCAGGCTGTGAACGGCTCCGCTGGCCGCCGGCGGCCGTGCTCGGGGACATACGCTCCGCCCGGCCGAGGGTCATTCGGACCATTGTGAGCGCAACCCGCGCCCGGGACGCAATCTCCAGGATACCCACACGAAAACGTCTTCCGCGCGGAAGGTATACTGTCAATGGCTTCAACGCGGAGGCCAAAGGAGACCCGACGCCCATGTTTACCCCCTTCCAGAACGAACCCTATGTCGACTTTTCCGAGCCCGGTCCGCGGCAGAAGATGCGCGAGGCCCTGGAGCTCGTCGAATCCCAGCTCGGCCGCGAGTACCCGCTCATCATCGGCGGCGAGCGCATCTGGACCGACAAACGGGACACATCGCATAACCCGGCGAATCCCGCGCAGATCGTCGGGACCGTCTGCCGCGCGACCCCGGAGCTGGCCGACCGCGCGGTTCGCGCCGCCTACGCCGCCTTCCCGGCATGGAGCCGCGTTCCGCCGGAGGTCCGCGCCCGCTGTCTCGCGAAAGCCGCCGCCATCCTCCGCCGCCGCATCTACGAGTTCTCCGCCTGGATGGTCTACGAGGTCTCGAAGTCCTGGATCGAGGCGTACGCCGATACGGCCGAGGCGATCGACTTTCTGGAGTTCTACGCGCGCGAGATGGTGAAACTCAGCGGCGGCCACCCGACCACCCCATATGCCGGCGAGGAGAACGAGGTCCGCTACATGCCGATGGGCGTGGGCGCGATCATCTCCCCCTGGAACTTCCCGCTCGCGATCATGGCGGGCATGACGTGTTCCGGTATCGTTACGGGCAACACGGTCGTGACCAAGCCGGCGGAGCAGTCCCCGATTCTCGCCGCGAAGTTCTTCGAGGTGCTGGAGGAGGCGTCGATCCCGCCGGGCGTCGCGAACCTGCTCACCGGCTATGGCGAGGAAGTGGGCGAGGTCCTGACCGGCCACCCGCTTGTCCGATTCGTCTCCTTCACCGGGTCCCGCGAGGTCGGACTGCACATCAATGAGCGGGTCGCCAGCCATCACGGCGAGAAGTGGATCAAGCGGGCGATTCTCGAAATGGGCGGCAAGGACTGTATCGTGGTCGACGAGGACGCCGACCTCGAGGCGGCGGCGGAGGGGATTGTGGCGGCGGCGTTCGGTTTTCAGGGCCAGAAGTGCTCGGCCTGCTCGCGTGTCGTAGCCCATCGCGCCATCTACGACAGCCTGCTCGACCGCGTCGTCTCCCGCGCGAAGCCCCTCTCCATGGGCGACCCGACCCGCGAGAACGTCGCGATGGGCGCGGTTATCGACGACGTGGCCGAGAAGAAGATTCGCGATTACATCGAGATCGGCAGGTCGGAGGGCCGAGTCGTTCTCGGCGGGGGACCACGCTCGGGAGAGGGCTGGTTCGTCGAGCCGACCATCGTCGCCGACGTCGACGCAAACGCCCGAATCGCGCAGGAGGAAATCTTCGGGCCGGTGCTCTCGGTCATCCGCGCGGACAGCTTCGACCACGCGCTGGAGATCGCGAATGGGACACAGTACGGATTGACCGGCGCCCTCTATTCGCGAGACCGGATGAAGCTGGAGCGCGCGCGGCACGAGTTCCAGGTGGGCAACCTCTACCTGAATCGCAAGTGCACGGGCGCGTTCGTCGACGTGCAGCCGTTCGGCGGCTTCAACATGAGTGGAACCGACAGCAAGGCCGGCGGCCGCGACTACCTGCACCACTTCCTGCTGGCGAAGTCCATTTCGGAGCGCCTGTGAGCATGAGCGAACAGGGCCTGCGATTGGGGATTATCGGGTGCGGGGCGCTGGGCATGATTCATGCTCGGCGTTTCGATGGTATGCCGGGCGTGAGAGTGACGGCGCTCTCCGACCCGAACGAGGAGGGGATGGCGCGAGCCGCTGAGACGCTCCGGAACCCGAACGTCCTTCGCACGACGGACTATCGCGAGCTGCTCGATTCAGGGCTGGATGCGGTCTGCGTCGCGTCGCCGGACCGATTCCACGTTCCGCAGGTAATGGACGCGCTCGCCGCCAACCTCCACGTGCTCTGTGAGAAGCCGCTCACCCCCGATCCGGAGGACCTTCAGGCCGTAATCGATTCGATGGAGGAGGTCGAGAAGCACGTCGCGCTCACCTATCCGCGCCGCTACGATATGGGAATCCGGCGCATGAGGGAGGAGATTCAGTCGTCCCGATGGGGCAGGGTGACCTCGATCACGGCGTACAACGCGGAGGACTGGATCACGCCGAACCTCGGGACCTGGCGGCACGACCCGGCGATCTGCCCCGGAGGGATGTTCTACGACGCCAGCGGCCACCAGCTCGATTCGCTCATGTGGGTGACCGGTCTGCGCGGGGATCGGGTCTGGGCGGAGACGGACAACCGTTCCACACCGAACGTGATGTTCTCCCGCGGCCACGCAACTCTGACGGGCGGCGTCCCGCTCACCTTTACGTTCGTCGGCGACGCGCACAAATGGCGGGAGCAGATAAACATCCACTGCGAGGGCGCGGACTTCGTTATCGAGAACGGCCGCGCGTTCATGACCATCGCGAACACGCTCGAGCCGCTCGCCAGTCCCGGAGAAGCCGAGACGGCCGATGAAGCGTTCGTGAAGCTGATTCGGGGCGAGGGCATCAACTGGGCTCCGCCCATCGACGTCTGGCCGGTCCTCACCTTCACGAACGCCGCCCTCGAATCCGCGCGCACCGGCGAGGAGCGTGAGGTCAGCACGCAGGGGTATACGGGGTGAACGGCACCCCAACGGCCCCTCACTCCCAATCCCCTCGCCCAGGAACGGGAGAGGGGGAGCAGGGAGCAGGAAGCCCCAGCCCCCTCGCCCCGGAACGGGAGAGGGGTCTTTCTGTGCGTGGCGACGGGGAATCGGGTTGGGCGGCAGGGCTGTCGGTCAGTTTCGTGCCGAGGTGCTGGCAGGCGCCATCGGGCTGAACACCTTGGCTGGGGAGCCGCGGCTGTGTGCCCACGGTCGTGGGCGTACAGCCGCAGGTGGCGGATCGCGCTCAATCGGCTTCGCTTTCGGCCGCCGTTGACATTATTCTGATGCGAGCCTGAGCGAACTGAAGAATCCGGGGTGTTTAAGCTGCGGCTGCTATTGGATACCGGGCCCGCGAGGAAGCACGACTTGCCCGGCACGGATTCGCATTTGAGTCGACGCCGGGCTTGGTTTCCCTGTTGGCAGACGCGCTGCGAATCAGACTTGTCGACCGATTCGGCGCGGGTGTCGCTGGTTGTCAATGTGCGCTGGTCACGCGATTCCGCCTCTGCCTGTTGCTCTGTGGGGGCATCGTGGCTTCGGGTCCGACTTGTCGCAAGATCGAAAAACGCCCTACAGTCCGGATTGGGTACCGGGACGGCGCTCTTGTACTCCGGTCCAGCTTGTCTTGTACTCCTGCGGGTCCGTACGGGCGAATAAACCGCCAACGAAGGTTCGTGCCTCTGAAGGAAGTTCGTGCGGCGGTTTATTCGCCCCTACTCCCGCCAACGAAGGTTCGTGCCTCTGAAGGAAGTTCGTGCGGCGGTTTATTCGCCCCTACTCCCGCCAACGAAGGTTCGTGCCTCTGAAAGAAGTTCGTGCGGCGGTTTATTCGCCCCTACTCCCACTTTGTTCCTGTACGCCAGCTACCCATTGGTAGCCATTCACGACTGTGATTGCACGCCAGCACCTGCCTGAGTACATGACGAATAGCAGATGTGCGTCTGCTGTTCTGTATTGACGTATCGGGCGTACGGAAAGTTACTGGAATGGTAGAATAATGTTTCTTCGGCGGGGATTTCTCCCGCGTGGGCTCGAATCCCAGATGGTGGATGATTCCTGGGTATCTCAAGCGCTCTCCGCTTGCCGTTCGAGGACTGAGAACCTCGCGCTTCCGGTCGATGCCTGCTCGTGCACGGGACTCTCGTGGAGCGATTATTCCTTCCCGCTTAGCGGTGCAGCGTCCGCGCTATTCGGTTATTATGAGTATGCCATTCACCAGACGGAGGCACACGATGACGCAGATTGCAGAACAACTGAAGTCGCAACTTGCGGAACTGGACATCAAAGATCGGGCTGAGATTGCCCATTTTCTCATTCGCACCTTGGATGAGGAGCCGGAGGACCCTGATGCCGAGCGTCTGTGGGAAGTAGAGCTGACCCGACGGGAGCAGGAGATCCTGAATAGAACCGAAGCGGGTATCCCGGCGGAGGAAGTGCTCGAGAAGCTTCGAGCACGCTTTCATTGAAACCGGTTCGATTCCATTCCGCGGCGGAGGCTGAGATCATTGCCGCAGCCACATATTACGACGAGCAAGTCGAGGGGCTGGGCCGAGAATTCATTTCGGAGATAGCGCGTGCGATGGAGTCGATCCAAACGGCGCCGGTGTCCTGGCCACGATACAACCGAACGTCGTATCGGCTTTATGTGGCGCATCGGTTTCCCTACGTGATCTATTTCCTCGACCTACCTGATGCTCTCTGGGTCGCAGCGGTTGCGCACGGCAATCAGCGGCCGGGCTATTGGCGATCGAGGCACTTCGAGTCTGACCCATCTGAAGAGGACGAGAGCTGATCGGGGCCAGGTATGTGGCGGAGGAGCGGGCCGCCTGTCAGGTGGGCTCGACGGCGGGGGCAGTGCGGCGCTCTACCGGACGGCCGCGCACTTTGAGGACGGCGCCTCGCTTATTCACCGCTTCTCCAGCCATCCGTTGTCCGCCAGCCAGTCCGCGAGGCGCCGCGGCCAGGTCTTCAGCGTTATCAGCTTCGAGCGCTGGCCCATGTTGAAGGCGTGGCCGCCGTGGGAGTAGATGTGCGCCTCGACAGGGACCTTCGCCGCCCGGAGCTTCTCCAGCAGGCTGACGACGACCCGCGCTGCTCCATCGTCGTTTGCGACCGCGAGGAAGGCAGGAGGCGCGTCGGACGGAATCACGTCCGGGATTCCGAGCGGGCCGGGGTAGACCAGCATCTGAAAGTTCGGCTTGCCGTTCAGGCGGTCGACGGGGTCGGGCGCGTTCGGATCGCCCGCGCCGGAGCCGTATGCGATCATCGAGACGACCTCGCCGCCCGCCGAGAAACCGAGAATGCCGACCCGGTTCGGGTCCACGCCCCACTTCGAGGCACGGCTCCGCACCAGCCGCATCGCGCGATATGCGTCCTGCGGCACGACGGTCTCCAGCTTGTAGGGCGAGTTGGGCTCGCGGGCGAGTCGGTATTTCAGGACGAACGCCGCCACGCCGATGCTGTTGAGGTAGAGCGCCGCGTCCCGCCCCTCCGCGTTGAAGACCAGCTCCCGATGTCCGCCGCCCGGCGCGATCACGATCGCGGCTCCCGTCGCCTTCTCCTTCGGAGGCAGGAAGATGGTAATGGAGGGGTTGTGGATGTTCTTAACCCAGTAGTCCTTCGCCTCCTCCGGCTCGTTCCTGCGCGATTCGAACCCGGGCGCGCCGTTCGGCCAGAGTGGAACGACCTGCGGAGCAGCCTGGGCGATAACGAGGGTCAGCAGCAGTGGAAGCAGCGACATGGAGCGATCTCCTTCGAATCCTTACTTGTGGCCCGGTCCGGCATGTCCGCCGGCAGGGTCCGCAACGATGACTTTCTCAATTCGGCGGTCCGGGACGAGCCAGATGATCGCGACCGCCGCGTAGAGCAGGCCGGCAATCCGGGCGTCGATGAACGCCAGCGCGACGGCCGTGGCGTATATCGCCAGCGAGGCATAGCCCTTGGTGTCGCGTCCGACGGCGCGCGCGAGGGCCGAATCGCGACCGTTCACGGCGACGAGGCATCGAACGAGAATGGTATACGCAACTGCGGCGCAGATGAGGTCGACTCCGTACACGATGACGGGCCAGCGGGCGAAGTGGCTCTCGCCCATCCAGTGCGTGGCGAAGGGCATGAGCGACAGCCAGAAGAGGAGGTGGAGGTTCGCCCAGAGGACGGAGCCCCCGACACGCCGGACCGCCTGAAAGAGATGGTGGTGGTTGTTCCAGTAAATGCCGACGTTCACGAAGCTGAGAACATAGCTGAGGAAGACAGGCACGAGCGGCCGGAGCGACGCGAGCGATTCACCGGCCGGGGTTCTCAGCTCCAGCACCATGATGGTGATGATGATCGCAATGACGCCGTCGCTGAACGCCTCCAGCCGTCCCTTCGTCATGCCATGTTCCAATGTAAAGTCGGGCGGCTCGTCGCCGCCCGCCATGACCACCGTTGCAGCGGCAACTATGTAACCCAGGTTGCGCCTGTTGCCCGTTCGGTTGTATCCGGGCGGTTGGAAACCGCTTCAACAAATGTACAAAGTCCCCCTCCGGGGACTCACACCATGAATCCAGTGTCCGAAGGGACACTTCGTACCCTCGTTGCAGCGACTTCCAGTCGCCCGTCCCATGCAAGCCAGGTGTACCTCCTTAATCCGCTACGTAAGGTTCGTGAGAGGGCCGTCGCCGCAGAAATCGGGGTTGCCGAACCGGGTGATTCGGTGGCCGAACCCGTGCGCGAGAGCGAGCAGGAGGCGGTTGTGGGGCACTCGCTGGTACTTCAGGGACCGGCCCGTCTTGAACCCCAGGCCGCCGCCCACCAGCACCCAGGGGATGTTATCGAGCGTGTGCGAGTTGCCCTGGCCGAGCTCATTGGTCCATAGAATCGTGGTGTTGTCCAGCAGGCTGCCGCTGCCGCCAGGCTCAGGCGTCTCGGAGAGGCGCTTTGCCATGTACGCCATCTGCGAGCAGTACCACTGGTTGATTTTCGTCAGCTTCTGCTGCGCGTCGGCATCGCTGTCCGGCTTGTGCGAGAGGTCGTGCTGCCCCTCGTTGATGCCGAGCCATCGCATCCGCGGCTGTCCGACCGAGTTGGTGAATTGGAACGTGGCGATGCGCGCGAAATCCGCCGAGAAACTGTTCACGAGCAGGTCGATCTGGAGCTTCGCGATGGTCGGGATGTTGTCGTTGTCCTTCCGCACGCCTGGCTCGATGACCGGCACCGCGTGGCCGACATCCCGGTTCGCGTTGGAGCGAATCTCGATCTCCATGTCGCGCACGAGCTGGGTGTGCTCATCCAAAATCCGGCGGTCCTGCGCGCCGACGCTGGAGCGGAGCTTGTCGAGGTCCACCCTCAGGTCGTCGAGCACGCTCTTGAGCGTCTCCTGGTCCTTCACGCGGCCGTAGAGCTTGCCGAACATCTGGTAGGGGTCGTCGATGGGCGCAATCGGCTGGTTGGGGCCGGCATAGGACATGCGAGTCCACGTGTCCGCGCGGTCCGGCACCATCACGCCGAGCTCCAGCGAGCCGAATCGGGTCCGCGTCGCGGGGTCCTTCTGGAGGTAGTTCTTTATCTCCTGGTCGATGGAGATTCCGCTCGACCAGCCGGCAGGCGTGTCTCCGCCACCCTGCACGTTTCCGGGGAAGAGCTCGACGCCGGTCAGCAGGCAGCCAATGCCACGCATGTGCGCATCGCCGTCTCCGCGCACCCGGTCGCAGACGCCGTGCAGGACCAGGGTCTTCGACTTGAACGGCTCCAGGGGCTTCAGGCTCTCCTTCAGGGTGAAATTCTCGCCCTCTTCGTCCGGCCAGAAGGTGTTCGGCACCACGCCGTCCGGGCTAAACATGACGATCAGCCGCTGCTTGCGGCGCTGGTCGCCGGGCTGAGCGAGACAGGGCAGATTCGTAACGAAGGGGAGCGCGGCGGCGCTGATCCCCAGGTCCCGAAGAAACTCACGGCGCGAATTACGATTGCTCACGATTTCCCTCCATCGACGGATCGAGTCACGGCGGCTTCCTTAGCCGGACGATCTATTCCTATTCTACCATTCCATGGCTATAGCGGGCCATTCGGGACCATGCATGTAAAATGCATGTCTCGCGGGCTTTCAGCCAGACGTCCTGCCGGACGGAATGCCTCTTTGCAGACGGTCTATGGCTGCAGGGCGGCGATGGCCGCCGACTCTGACATCAGCTTGCGAATCGAGCACTGGTTCGATTCGAACGACCGTTCGAGATCGGGCAGCATCTTCGGCCCGTAGGCCCGAATCGGCTGTTTGGTCAAGTTCTGGAACAGCTTCTCGACGAAGGCCGAACGGGATTCGTTGCTGGTTGCCAGATACGTCGCGAGGTCCCGCGCCCCATCGAGCCGCACTATGCTGCCCGCCCTGGATCGAAAGCTCGCGGTGCAATCGACAGGCTTGCCGTTCTCCTGATCCCGTATACGGCCGATGGCGTCGAACCTCTCCAGCGTAAACCCAAGCGGGTTGATGAGGCCGTGGCAGCCGCCGCACGCCGCCGGCTTCGTCTGGAGCTCCACCCGCTGCCGCGTCGTCATGTTCGGATGGAGGTCGGCGGGGAAGGGGGCGAACGCGGCGGGCGGCGGCAGGAGGGTTCGGCCGAGCAGATTCCGCGCGATGAGTACTCCGCGGTGGATGGGCGAGCTCGTGTCGATGTAGGCGAAGCTGGCCAGCATGTAGGGCTGCGTGAGCACGCCGCACCGCTCTCCCTTGTCCAGCTCGACCGGCTGGAAGTTCGCGTCGGGCGGCAGGTTTACGCCATAGACCTTCGCGAGCCGGCCGTTCAGGAAGACGCGGTCGGTGAGCATGAGGTCGCGGAAGTCAGACTTGTCGCTCCAGGCAGTGTTCTCGAGGAATATCTCCAGCGACGAGCGGAGGTCCGCGGCGACGTTCTGGTCGAATCCGGGAAACCGCTTCGGGTCCTTGGCGAGGTCCGGGACCTGGTCCACCTTCAGCCAGAGCAGGAGAAACTCGCGGAGCTTGTACCAGGCGCGCGGGTCCGCCTCCATCCGCTCGGCCTGTTTCTCCACGGCATCGCGGCTCGCAAGCTGGTTGGCCGCGGCGGCCTTCAGCAGCTCCGAATCGGGCAGTGAATCCCACATGTCGAGCGCGAGCCGCGACGCGACCTCCCAGCCGTCCGGCGTGCCCGGCGTGGTGTTGTAGTAGAGGAATCGCGGCGACAGTAGCGCCAGAATCACGACGCGCTTGACGGCGGTCTCCAGATCCGGCGCGCCCTCGAACCGGCGCTCGACATAGAACTTGCGCTGGTCGGACGCGAGCGGCCTGCGGAAGGCGCGCTCCACGAATCGGACGCAGAAGTCTTCGAGCTTCGCCTTGCGGTCGGCCGCGTCGTCTGGGACGCCGGAGATCTCGCGAAGATGGGTCGTCACGTAACCGGCGGTGTCGAGCGCGGCGGAAGTCGTCGCCTCATCCCATGCCTTCGAGATCGAGTTGCCGCGCTCATAGCCGAGAGAGCGGTCGTCCGGCGGGAACGGCGTTGCGGGCACGTAGACCGTCGGGACGGGGACGGGCGAGAGGCAGCGGCGCGGAATCACCTCGGCGGGGAGCTTCGGCCGGCGCCACTCCAGCGAGATCGAGGCCGGGGCGGGCGGCTTCTGCTTCACCTTCTCGATGTTGTCAACGCCGGTGACGCCCTTCGAGAACTCGAGGCGAATTGGATAGGCGCGTCCGCCCAGGAGGGTGATCGTCGCGCGATACTCGGTCCCGGAGCCGGACTTCACGAGCGCGTCGATGAGCGGCTTCTTTTGGTCGTTTACCCAGAGCTGCGCGGCATGCTCGGTCCGTACGATGAACTCGTAGTCGCCCGTGTCCGGCGCGATGACGGACCCCTGCCATCGCATCGAGAACTGGTACGGGTCCGCCTGCTCGGCGGTCGGCCCCTTCGCGCCGAAGTCGAAGTGAACCTCCGGATCGAGGCGGTCGGCCGTACGGTCCTCTCCGCGAAAATGGGAGGACTTGAAGTATTCGCCGCGCAGCCCCTGCCGACCATCCAGCTTCGTGGGGTCCCGGAAGCTGCCGACGAGGTCGCATACGGAATTGCGATACTGGCGGACAGTGAGGCGCGAGAGGGCGACGCGGGCCGGTCGGGACCGCTCCTGCGCGAGGGGAGAGTAGAAGGCATCGTAAATATATGCCGCGACCAGCTTTGAGTCCGGCGCCGGGCAATGGCGCGGTCCTGGCGGCATCGACTTCGCGATGAACTGCGCCAGCTCTGCCGCGGAGCGTGTCCCTGTCAGGGGCTTCCTGTACCCGCTGCCGCCCTCACCCTTCGCGCCGTGGCAGGAAGCGCACTCGCGCGCATAGACCTGCTGTCCCGTCGGTGCAGCGGTTGTCTTTGGCTTCTTTGAATCCGGCCCCTTCGCCAGCGTTGCGAGAAGGGCCAGACTTATTGCCGGCGAGCCGAACAGGAGCGTGATTCGTGAGCGAAATAGAGTGCGAAACATATCGGAATAAGATGCGGCATCCTTCGTAAAGTTACATGAGATTCGCCGAATCACGCTCGAATCCCTGCGCCGCATCCATTCATCAAGCACTCGCGGGCGGCGGCCAGAGGGAACTAATCGGGTCTCCATTCGTCTTCAGCGTGAATGTTCCCGAAATATGAAGAAAACGATAATCAAACCGCCCCAGCCCGATTGCCGAACGTCATGCCAGATTTGAGAGCGGTTCCATGAGCGTGGTCAATCGTCTCGCAGCCCTCGGAGAAGTGATGGTTCTTCTGGCCGACGTTCCCGATCTGGACGCCGGTTTCTATATGGTGGACGAGGTGACGGACGGCTGGACAGTCCTTCGGCCGGTAATCGACGACGAGGCCGCCGACACGCTCTACATCCGCGACGAACGAATCCACCTTCCCGTTAAGGCGCTCGACCTCTTCATGCCCGTCGGCATCAACCTCATGCTCCCGACCTGAATCGCGATCACGCCGCTTGTAACCTGTCGCTTCCCTGCCGCGTTTTCACTGTACAGACGGCGGAGAACCATCCAGCCACATCCGTCGTCCAATAGATAGCCTGGCGGCTCGTCACTGCATGAGCCCGCACGCGCGGGCCCCGATTACAGTATAATTACCGGTAGCTGTGGCCGATAACATAATATGGGCCAGCATCAGACCGTAAGCACGCCGCCAAATCATCAGCACTTCATGGACAGGCAGACTAAACCGTTGGAGTCCGAAGAGAGGGACCGGCCAGCCGGCACGCCCCGGGGAATGCTGGGACGGATCCGCAAGGCGACCGGTGATTTCGATTTCAGCGCCCTCATCAGCGGCGGCCGCCAGCGCTCCACCGCACAGGATTCCGCCGGCCGCGGCGGACCTGTACCCACGATAGAGTACAATCCGCTCTATGAGCCGGACCCCACGGATACCGTGCCGCCGCTCTCCAAACTCTGGGAAGCTCCTCCCATGCCGCCCGCCAGGGAGGAACCGGCCCAGATCCCCGAATGGGAGCGCGCCAGGCCCGCGCCCACCACCTCGAGAAAGCCCTATCCTGGCATCTACGAGCCGATCGACGACGAGCCCGCCTATGTCCGCGTCGCGCGCGCCCGGTCCCGGCGCCGCCACCGCGAGCCTTACGTTCGATCGGTCGTGACACGCCTTCTTTTGTGCGTGTGGGCCGTCCTGTTCGGCGGATGCCTCGGCGCGGGCGGCGGGCCAATCGTGGAGCGATTCGGCGACTATCGCGCGCTTCCCGTTGAGTTCCGCGCAGCCTCGCAGCACAGCACGCCTTCCGCTGCGGCAAAGCCCGCAAGGCCCGCGCGGCAAAAGCGGTCGAGCCGCCAGCGCCACGCAGCAAGACCTGTACCGTCGAGGAAGCAGGCTCCGCAACAGCCGGTGGATCCACTCGCGCCATATCGCTCCGTGCTTCTCCTCCCGCTCCTCGGACTGGCGGCAATCAGTCTGCTCTGGATTCTGGGAGCGCCGGACCTGCTGGGCGATTGGGATCGCTCCGGATACATGACCGCCGCTTTCGCTGTGTTCGGGCTCTCCATATGGTGCGGTCTCACGGGAATGATGATCACGCTCGAGCTTCGCGCCTCCCGCCCGACAACTCCATCGGCGAGCCACGCGACCGCACAAGTGCCAAGGCTCGCTTTCCCCGAGCGCGCCTGACCATCCGCCGATCACTCTCCGCTACGCCAGTACAGGTCCGTCCAATAAATTGGAGTAAGTTAATCAACTAAGTCGCATTTATCGGGTATGATAGTGTCATGACACTGCTTGCCCCGACCAGTGACGAGACAATGCCCGCCCATCGGCTTACCCACCTCCGCGAGCTGGAATCCGAATCGATCTACGTCCTGCGCGAGGTCGCCGCCCAGTTCGAGCGGCCCGTGCTCCTCTTCTCCGGAGGCAAGGACTCCATCGTCCTCAGCCATCTCGCTCGCAAGGCGTTCTGGCCGGCCCGTATTCCGTTTCCGCTCCTCCACATCGACACCGGACACAACTTCCAGGAGACTCTGGATTATCGGAATCGATGGGTGGACGGGCTCCGCGCCAATCTGCTGGTGCGCTACGTTCAGGATTCCATCGATCGGGGCCGCGTGGTCGAGGAGAAGGGGCCGAACGCCAGCCGCAACGCTCTCCAGACCGTAACGCTGCTCGACGCAATCGAGGAGCTGAAGGCCGATTGCGCCATCGGGGGCGGGCGGCGGGACGAGGAGAAGGCGCGCGCCAAGGAGCGATTCTTCTCGCACCGTGATGAGTTCGGACAGTGGGACCCCAAGAATCAGCGCCCGGAGCTCTGGAACACGTTCAACGGCCGAAAGCGGATCGGCGAGCACTTCCGGGTCTTCCCGATCAGCAACTGGACCGAGATGGACGTCTGGCAGTACCTCTATCTGGAGAACGTGCCGCTGCCGAGCCTCTACTTCTCCCACGGCCGCGCGTGCATCGACCGCGACGGCGTGCTGCTCGCCCACTCGGAGTATCTGAACCTGAAGCCGGCCGAAGCGCCGCAGGTCCGCCGCATCCGCTTCCGCACCATCGGCGACATGACGTGCACCGGCGCGACCCTGTCCACCGCCTCGTCCGTCGAGGAGATTATCGCGGAAGTCGCCGCCTCGCGAATCACCGAGCGCGGCGGCCGCGCCGACGACAAGCGTTCCGACGCCGCCATGGAAGACCGAAAGAAGGAAGGGTATTTTTGAGTGCTGAGTGCTGAGTGATGAGTTCCGAGCCTCAGCACTCAGCACTCAGCACTCAGCACTCAGCACTCGCTATGTCCGAATTCTCCTCCTCCGCTTATCTCGATATGGAGTTGCTGCGGTTCACGACCGCGGGCAGCGTGGATGACGGTAAGTCCACGCTGATTGGCCGGCTGCTCTACGACAGCAAGTCGATCTTCCAGGACCAGTACGCCGCCATCAAGGCCACAAGCGAGCAGCGCGGCGAGGACTACGTCAACCTGGCGCTGCTCACCGACGGCCTGCGCGCCGAGCGGGAGCAGGGGATCACCATCGACGTCGCCTACCGCTACTTCGCGACGCCGAAGCGCAAGTTCATCATCGCGGATACGCCCGGCCATGTCCAGTATACGCGAAACATGGTGACGGGCGCGTCGACCGCGAACCTCGCGATTATCCTCGTGGACGCGCGCAAGGGGATCGTCGAGCAGACCTGCCGCCACGCCATCATCGCCTCCCTCCTGCGTATCCCGCACGTGGTCGTCTGCGTGAACAAGATGGACCTCGTCGACTTCAGCGAGGAGGTGTTCGAGGAGATACGGCACGCGTTCGACGACTTCGCCTCGCGGCTCGACGTCGTGGATGTTCGATTCATCCCCATCAGCGCGCTGAACGGCGACAACGTCGTGGACCGATCCCAGAACACCGACTGGTACGAGGGGCCGACGCTGCTCCACCTGCTGGAGACGATTCATATCTCCAGCGACCTGAACGTCAAGGACGCCCGGTTCCCGGTCCAGTACGTGATCCGGCCGCAGTCGGTCGATTTCCCCGACTACCGCGGCTACGCGGGGCGAGTGGCGGGCGGCGTGTTCAGGCCTGGAGATCGGGTCCGCGTGCTGCCATCGGGTCTGGAGACGCGGGTCCGTTCCGTCGATGGCTGGCAGCAGACGCACGACGAGGCCGCCGCGCCGATGTCGGTGACGCTGACGCTGGAGGACGACCTCGACATCAGCCGCGGCGACATGATCGTGGGGGATACCGACCCGCCGAGGGTATCGCAGGACGTGGAGGCGATGGTCTGCTGGCTGGGTGAGCGGCCGCTTCAGCCGAACGGCAAATACGTCGTCCGGCACACGACCCGGGAGGCGCGCGCCGTCGTCCGCGACATCCTCTACAAGCTCAACATCAACAACCTCGACCGCGACGAATCAGAGCTCCACGTCGCCGCCAACGACATCGCGCGAATCACGCTCCGCACGACTCAGCCTCTGGTCTACGATTCCTACAGCCGCAACCGCGCGACCGGCAGCCTCATCCTCATCGACGAAGCGACGAACAACACTGTCGGCGCCGCGATGATCGTCTAGCCTGGCTGGCCACGGGAGCGGGACAAGCGGTAACGCACTCGTCAGCGCGCGGCCGTCTGGCCCGCGAGGGTCACCACGGCCTGGCAGAGGTCCGCGGTTTCGCCGTGAATCTCGGTTGTCAGGCCTAGCAGGACCCCGTCGCTGCCGGCGGAGCGTGCGTATCGGTTCAGGGCGCGGATTTGGACCGTCAGCCGCGCCGCCATCGTGTTCACGTTGTCGGCGAGGTCCTGCCAGGCGCCTGCGAGGCCATCCACCTCCATCTGCCCCCCGAACCTGCCCTCCAGCCCCAGTTCCCGCGACACCCGCGTCAGCTCGACCGCAAAGTCGTTCAGCATCCGGACATGTTCGTTGAATGTCCGGGCAATCTCTCCGGGCGCCCCTTCTTCGAAATCCGGAAGCTGCACCGTAAGATTCCCCGCCCGCAGCGCCTCCATCGCCGCCAGTATGAGCGCCGATTCCGGCGCCCCGATCGTCGTGGTCTCCGCTCCGTCCATCGTGGCTCCTCATGCATATAAGCGTCCCTGAAATGTGGTTCCAGGGAACGTGTCTGCCGTCGGGCCGCCGTCATCGGTGCGCGGGCGGCCGCCGAGCTGAATGACGTATCTGACACGAGTGGAGTTCCGCGCATATCGCCATACAGTGGATTGATGGGATTCAGGACCCGCTGGCGTCGGCCTTCTCCTCGTAGTACTCCTCGATCTCGTCGTAAACGCCTTCGGGGAACGGGAGCTCGCGGTAGACGTTTCCGCTGTCCGGATCGGCCGGGTTCGGAGTGATGGGGAAGTCCTGCCGTGCCTGCCATCGCAGGATTGTCTCGCGCCGCGGCGGGTTGTAGTCACGCGCTTTCACCTGAGCGACGAGCGATCGCGCCTGGTCCTCGTCGAAGTCCGGCTGCGACGCGAGGAAGCGGACCATCTCGCGCTCCTCAAGGAAGTGCCGCGCCACTATCGCGAATACCAGTCTCCCGTAATGCCCGATGTCCTTCCGGCTCCGCAGCGCCTTCAGAAGGTGCGCCATCATCGGCGAATCTTCCAGCCTGCCCTGCGGCATGCGGTCGTTCGCTTGTGGCGTGTCGCTCCTGTGAGTGGTTGCCTGTGCCATGATTCTTCTCCTTATATTAGGTGCACATCCCGTCAGATGCGCGTATACATATGTCGCGCTTTCGCGCGGATTTGTTCCGCGCTCGCCCGCGCAAGGTCCGCGACGCGTCACGCCCGGAACCATGAATCGTCTTTGTATATGTGGGCCGGACTCCACAGACAGCCCGCCCACCATTAACAGAATCAGCGCCCAATACGACTGATCGCCGGGGAACGAGGACCGCACGTTGGTTACCGGCCCCGGCCCCAAAAGGGACATGAGGAGCGATGAGATGAAAACAAGAATACTTGGAATCGCGGCGACCCTCGGAGCGGGCGCCCTTATGCTTGGGATCGGCGCGTCGAGCCCCGCGCTGGCGCAGGACCGGGGCGATTGGCGCAACGTTCGCCACGAATCACGGGACATCCAGCGCGACTACAACCGCCTCCATGACCTCGAATATCGCAGGGACCAGGAGGCGCGCCGGCACGACTGGCATGACGTTCGCGTGCTAGATAACCAGATTGCCGACCTTCGACGCCACATTGAGCGGGACCGGCACGAAGTCAATCGCGACCGCGACCGTAGCTACTACCGCGGCGACCGAGATCGGGACGACTGGCGCTGGCGCTAAGCAGCAGGCGAACGTCGATTCAAATTGAGCGGGACGGGGAGTCTTCCCCGTCCCGCTGCTCGTGCGCGTCCAATTGGCCCGGCCCGTACCGGGTATACTGAGTAACAGTTTTGCCCCGCTAAAGAGCACGGAGATTCATGAAACGACAGCCGCTTATCATCCTCTTCATCACCGTCTTTATCGACCTTCTCGGATTCGGCATCGTCCTCCCACTCCTCCCCGTCTACATTACGCACTACGGAGGCCGCCCCTGGGTTGGAGGCGCGCTCCTGGCCACCTTCTCCGTGATGCAGTTCATCTTCTCGCCCATCTGGGGGCGTATCTCGGACAGTCACGGCCGCAGGCCCATGATCCTGCTGAGCCTGATCGGCTCCGCCATCTCATTTTTCTTCTTCGGCGCAGCACCTAACCTGGCCGTCCTGTTCATCGCCCGCGTCGCCGCCGGGATCCTCTCCGCCGCCAGCCTCCCGACCTCCCAGGCCTATATCGCGGATGTCACGCCGCCTGAGAAGCGCGCGGGCGGCATGGCCATCATCGGGGCCGCTTTCGGTCTCGGTTTCGCGTTTGGGCCGGTCATCGGCGGCTTCATGAGCCAGCACCCGCTCCACGGAATCACTCCGCTCGCGATGCCCGCCTATTTCGCGGCCGCGATGTCTCTGGCGAACTTCGTATGGGCATTCTTCATGCTGCCGGAGACGCACCACGACCGCTCTACCGAGGAGCAGGAGAGGGGACCGCTGGCCGCCTTCAAGGCGATGGCGCGCGCGCTCCACGCCCCCTCCATCCGGGCGCAGCTACTGGTCTTCGCGTTTACGACCTTTGCCTTCACAGCCGTCGAATCGTCCTTCTCATGGCTCGTGATACTTCGATTCCACGATGTAATCGTCGCCCGCGCGATCTCCGATTATCAGGCGCTCCACGCGATGCCCTTCTCTTCCCTGGGCGCGCTCGTCCAGCGGGACCTGATCGAAAAGGCCGCGACGCGCGTCACCTCAACCATCTTCGCCATCGTCGGCGTGACGATTCTCTTCGTGCAGGGCGCGGTGATGGCCGGGCTGGCGCGCAAGGTAGGCGAGGTCCGCCTGGTCATCTTCGGCACGCTGCTCCTCACCGCCACACTCATCGGCATCGCCGTCGCGCCGTCGCTCCCGCTCATCTGGCTCTTCAGCGCTCTCATCGCGGTCGGCAGCGGCGTCATGAACCCATCGCTCAACGCCCTCATCACCAAGTCGGCCGGCCCGCAGGAGCGCGGCCTGCTGAGCGGCGCCCAGCAGGGCCTCGGAAGCCTCGCACGCATTGTCGCCCCGCCCATCAACAACTATCTCGTCGGTGTCTCCACTCCCATCCCATTTGTCTCGTCCGCCGTAATGATGGCCGTCGCCTTCGGCCTCAGCCTCCGCCTCCACCAGCCCGCACTCAAACCCGTCGCACCCGGCGAGCCCGAGCCCGCCTCCTTCGGCCACTGAACTCCCGCTCACGATCCCGGTAATTGTATGGAACAAGCGTGTTGAGGTTCCAGCGACTCAACGACTTTTCGAACCATCGACCGGGAGGCAGGCGTGACGGCAGAGACGGCAATCAATTCGCCAGGACGGGAATTCGCGCGCAAGTTCGGCAACACGCTGGTCGAGCTCCAGCTCCAGGGCGGAATCCATCGGCGCATCGAGAATCTGGTGAACGACTGGGCGGCCGAGCACCCGAACCTGCGCGCCAGCTACCTGTCACGGGAGGTCGATGCCAGCTACTTCCAGGGCGAAGACTGCCCGCCCGAAGCGCTGTCGAGACCGAAGCTGCAGGGGATTGCCGTCGAGGGTGACCGCATGTACGAGTTCGTCGCCTTCTCGCACGGATTCCGCCGCGACGTCGCCTCCCTCGATTCCATCGTGCACGTGCAGGAGACCTGGCTGGAACCGAAGCCGGACGAGCCGTTCGTACTCCGCGTGGCGTTCTACCATACGTTTCCCGCGGCCACCATCCTCCTCGCGACCACCGGCGAGCAGCAGGACCTGATTCAGGACTTCCTCACGCGCCTCCGCTATTTGAAGGGCTGGTAAGAAACACGCATGCCGATGCAGATGGGCTCAAAGGGATATGGCGCAAGCTCCAGCGACGCCTCCGACCGCGTCCCGATGCTCGAACGCGAGATCGGGAAGCTGCGCCGCGAGGTCGAATCCCTCAAGGGCGGAAGTGGCTCCGCGCACGGCGGCTCCATTAACTGGATGACCACCGGACTCGCCGCCCTCGGCGTCCTCCTCGGCCTCATGGCCCTCCTCCGCCACTGACGCTGAATCTCACCGCAAAGTCGCGAAGAGCGCGAAGAACGGCCGAATCTCACCATGTAGTGAGTGGCGCAGTGCCGCGCGGAGTGGCACGTAAGCGGGCCTTCGGCGAGCGCGACCCCGCTGGTCTGGCTCCCCCTTCTCCCGTTTTTGGGAGAAGGGGGCGGGGGGGATGAGGGCCTTCCCTACGTCCACCGCTCGTTGGGGCCGAAGTTCGCCTGATAGTATTCGCTCACGTGTGAGCCGGGCGGCGCGACCGCATCCACCTTTGCCAGCTCCTCCGCGCTCAGCCTCACCTCCATCGACTTCAGGTTGTCCTCCAACTGCTCCATCGTCCGCGGGCCGATGATCGGGC
>Ga0207667_10000835_pt1 | contig 39794 bp, 34 predicted proteins | sample KBSCornC52_FD_184301 | JGI IMG/M metagenome (GOLD analysis project Ga0207667, IMG submission 184301) | Corn rhizosphere microbial communities from Kellogg Biological Station, Michigan, USA - KBS Corn C5-2 (SPAdes) (version 2) | ecosystem: Host-associated > Plants > Roots > Rhizosphere > Soil ...
CGCCCCCCCGCGCCCGCCCCTCTTCGCCCTCCCGCGCCCCCTAACCCAAGCTCCCACCTTAACGTTGACTCGCCCCCGGTCCCCAGCCCAACCTCCCCCGCGGTCGCGTCCCCTGTCGCCTACCGCTGCACGGAGGTCATTGGCCTGAGCGTCACGGCGGAGTGGTACGGCGCTGGCTTCGAACGAGTCGTCGACGATGCTCGCTTCCAAGCCAGAACGCGTCCCCACACCTTCGTCGATCAATGGGCTGATCCCACGCACGAGGCCTGGAAGGAGCCCCTCACCTCACCCTGCACGGAGGGCTCGGCCAACCCTGATCGCGTGGTGCTGTTCGCCGCCAACTGGAGTCTGCAGAGCCAAGCCGATTGGACGAAAGTGCTCGAAGCCTTCCTAGCCACCGCCAAGCAGCGCTACCCGGCGCTGAAATCCCTCGAAATCTTCACCGTTCTGCGCGGCCCGAAAAACCAAACTTGTGGCGACCCCAAAAGCACCGTCGACCCGATGATCGACGCCGCAATTGCCGCCGTCGCTACCGCCCACCCCGACCTCGTGCACGCCGGCGCCAAGCTCGAAGCCAGTGATTGCTCGGTATTCGAAAAAGGCGGCCCCCACTTCACTCCCGAAGGAAAAAAGGTGGTCGCCCAACAGCTCGCAACCACCCTCCAATCCACCAAGCCGTCGGGCCCGCAAATCCCACCCATGTAAGATGCAGGCGGCCGGGGCGGCACCGGAGACGTCGCCGGGGGCGGTTCCAACAACGGCGCTTCGACTGCGCTCTGTGTGCGCGCGCGAACGAGAGGGCTCCGTCTTCGCTCGCCAACGAGAGCGCTTCGTCCTCGCTCGCCAACAAGGAGGCTTCGTCTTCCCTCGCCAACAAGGGGCGCCGCGTCTTCGCTCGCCAACAAGGGCGCCTCGTCTTCGCTCGCCAACAAGGCGCTTCGTCTTCGCTCGCCAACAAGGCGCTTCGTCTTCGCTCGCCAACAAGGCGCTTCGTCTTCGCTCGCCAACAAGGCGCTTCGTCTTCGCTCGCCGGTCTTACACGTGTAACCAAATTTCCTTAATGATTTCGGGCTCGCAGCGAGCTCGGCGGTGATACTCCAAATGGTAAGTATTCGCGCCAGAGTGCGCTGGAATCCTTACCATCTGGACCATCGCATTTCGCGGATGGGGATCCGCGAAATCATTCAAGAAATTTGGTTACTCCGGTAAGAGCGATTTGCGCGACGAAAGAGTCGATCGGCGCAGCCGGTCACCACCGGGCGATGAACGCGAACGGAGGCGAGCGCGAACGGACCGGCGAGCGCGAACGGACCGGCGAGCGCGAACGGGGCGATGAACGCGGATGGAGCGGCGAGCGCGAACGGGGCGGTGAACGCGGATGGAGCGGCGAGCGCGAGTCGCGGCGCGGTGAAAGGCACCGGACGCAGAAGTCGGCGCCGGCCCGCGACGGGCCAAGGATCGGGCGCGCCTTTGGCCCGGCGTGCCGGTCAGCGGTTGGTGGCTTGGAGGACGTCGTAGCGGTTCATCAGCGCGAAGCGGGCAGGCTCGGGATTTCGTTGGTCGACCATGTCGCCGAGGCCGGCTTGGACGTAGTCGTTGAAGGCGGCGGGAGCGAGGCCGGAGAGGGCGAGCTCGAGGGTGTCGCGACGGAAGTCTTTGATCATGGCGCGGGCGAGGACGTCGTAGGCGGCCTGATCGATGTCGGTGCGGGCGGGGATTGAGCCCTTGATGGGATTGAAGGCGTTTTGGCCTTCGAGTGAGGCAAGGGTGCCGAGGAAGTCGAGCGCGTCTTTGCGGCGGGGAGCGCCTTTGGGCAACGGGAAAGTGTCGGCGGTGAACACGAAAACCCCGGCCGTGCCTGGAAACGGCACCTGACCGAAGGTTTTGCCGGGGACGCCGCCCAGCTGCTCGAGCGTACCTTTGGCCCAATCGCCCATCACGGTCATGGCCGCGCGGCCTTCGTGGACCATGGCCACGGCCGCGTCCCACTCGATCTGGCGTGCGTCGGAGTTCGTGTAGCGCCAAAGGCGCAAGCTCTCGTCGAGCACTTCGAGCACGCGCGGATCGGCCGCGTCGACACGCCCAGCAAAGTAATCGTCGTAGAAGGCGACGCCCTCTTTGGCGATCAAAAGATTCTCGAAGAAGAGCAGCGCGAGCGTCCAACTGCCCTTCGCGCCGACCGCAAGCGGCACGACACCGTGCTCCATCAGCTGGTCCCCAACGGCGTACAGCTCATCGAGGCTCTCGGGTACCACCAACCCGAGATCAGCGAAGACCTGCTTGTTGTAAAAGAGCGAGTTGGTGCGGTGAATGTTGACCGGAACGGCGTACACCTGGCCGCCGAAACCCGCGGCGGAGAGCACCGCTTCCGGAAATACGTCGCGAAAGTCTCGACCCACGATCGCCCTACCATCGAGCGGCTCGAGCTTGCTCTCGGAGGCGTCGGCGCCGTTGTACAGCACCCACCGCAGCAGATCTTGACCGACGTTGGCTTGAAACGTGTCGGGCGGCTCGCGGTTCTCCAGGCGGGTGCGCAAACGATCGCGCGCGGTCGCGGAATCTTTGGCGGCGGCGTTGATGACCTTGGCCCCCTGGTGGTGCTCCTCGTGCACCACCAGGACCGCGTCCAGGGCTTCCACCTCGCCCGGCTTGGTCCACCAACTGAACAACTCGACCAGCGGCGCACGCGTGGCCTCGTCCGTCCCCGAGCACCCCAGGAGCGCCCCGGCCACCAGCACGCTTCGCCATCGGGCCCAAGCTCGCTTCATGACGCTGCCGCTAAACCTACCACGCGCGCCGGCCCAGGAGGTAAAGTGCGCTTTCGAATGGTCCTGCCTCGGGCGCCCCGGCTGCATCGCGCGCTCGTCCGCGTTGCCCGAGCGTTGTGCGCGGGCCTCCTGTGCGGCCTCCACGCTTGTTCGCTGGTCGTGACCACCGCTGCGCTGGACGAAGGCTGCCCCGCCGACCAAAAAGACTGCGAGGGGCGCTGCGTTTCGCGGGCGGATCCGGACTTCGGCTGCAACGCCGATGGTTGCCGCCCCTGTGTGATCGCGCAGGCGACGGCGCGCTGCAGCGACGGCGGCGGTTGTGTGGTCGCCTCTTGTCAGGGCGAGTTTGCCGACTGCAACCGCGACGGCGATCGCGCCGACAGCGACGGTTGCGAAGTCGACACCGCCCACGATCCCGACCACTGCGGAGCCTGCGATAGCGCACCCTGCGTGACCGAGCATGGCTCGCCCGACTGCGCGGGCGGCAACTGCTCCATACGCCGCTGCGACGCCGGCTACCGAGATTGCAACTTCGACGTGGCCGACGGTTGTGAAACGAAGCTAGCGAGCTCCGCCACCTGCGGCTAGGGACACCGCCTAGGCCTACCAAAGCTGATGCACGAGCGGCTTCACGTCCGCTTCGTAGACACCGACCAGCGCCTGCACCAGCTTCGCATCGAGCGACCCACGCTCTCCCGCTTTGACGTTCTGCTCGACTTGCTCCGGGCGGCGAGCGCCGGGAATGGAGCAGGTGACGGCCGGAAACGCGGCAATGAAGCGCAGCGCCAGCTCGGACATCGTCATGTTCGAAGGCAACAGCGCGCGCAGCTTTTCCACCACCAATAGCCCTTTTTCGTAGTCGAAACCGGAGAAGGTTTCGCCCTTGCTGAAGGCCGCACCCTCGCGGTTGAAGCTGCGGTGGTCGTCGGGCTCGAACTGCGTAGCGCGCGTGAGCTTGCCCGTCAGCATGCCGGACGAAAGCGGAAGCCTCGCCAGAATTCCGACTTTGCGTTCGATGGCACGCGGAAACAACAGCTCCGCCGGCCGCTGGCGCAAAATGTTGAACACGACCTGCAGGGATTGGATCTCGGGGTACTCCAGAGCCTTGAGCCCCTCTTCCGCCCGCTCCACGCTCGCGCCATAGAAGCGCACCTTGCCCGCTTTCACCAAATCGTCGAACACGCCGAAGACCTCGGGCATGTAGAAGACGTCAGTCGGGGGGCAGTGGATCTGCAGCAGGTCCAACGCTTGGACCTCGAGGTTTTTCAAGCAACGTTCCACGTAGGCGGTGAGGTTGGCGCGGGTGTAGCTGGCGGCGGTGTGCGGGTCGGAGCGCCGACCAATCTTGGTTGCCACCCAGAACGGCTCGCGCCGCTCGCGCCGCAGTCGCGCCAACAGGCGCTCGCTATGGCCGTCACCGTAAACGTCGGCGGTGTCGAAGAAATTGACGCCCAAGTCGAGCGCGCGATGCAGCGTGCGCATGGACTCGGCGTCGTCGACCTTGCCCCACGTTCCGCCGATGGCCCAGGCGCCGAAGCTGATGCTGGAAACCTCGAAACCGGTGCGCCCGAGAGCCTTGTACTGCATGGGAGGCCTCATATCAGGAGCCATGGCCGCGTGCTATGACGCCGGGCCCGGCGCGCCCCGTGAAGCAAGAAAAACCAAGCCTCGAGCCCGTGACGAACCTGCCGCGCGCGGCCGCGTTCATGGTCACGGCGGCGTTCTTGTTCGCGCTGATGAGCGTGATGGTCAAGTTGCTTTCCCATTCGTTGCCCAACGCCATGGTCGTGTTCTTGCGCAGCGGCTTGAGCTTGTTGGTGCTGCTACCGCCCATCTTGCGCCGAGGGCTGGCGCGCGTGCGGACACAGCACCTGCGCGAGCATGTGGTGCGCGGCGCCGTCGGCATGGCCGCCATGTACTGCTTCTTTTTCGTGATCGCCAAGCTAGGTTTGGCCGAAGCGCTGCTGCTGAACTACTCGCTGCCGCTGTTCATTCCGCTCGTCGAGCGAGCGTGGCTGGGCGAGCCGACGCCGCCGGGCATTTGGCGGCCACTGGCGATCGGCATGCTCGGCTTGGTGTTCATTCTCAAGCCCGGTCTGGGTCTGTTCCAACCCGCAGCGCTGGTCGGCGTGCTCGGTGCGCTGTGCGCCGCCACGGCTCAGGTGGGGGTGCGCCGGCTCACCCTCACGGAGTCCGTCACCAACATCGTTTTTTACTTTTCGATCTCGTCCACCGTCATCAGCCTAGGTCCGGCGCTGTTCGCGTGGGTAACGCCGGCGGCTGGGCAGATTTCCGTCATTTTGGCGATGGTGGCCGCCGGCACGGTCGCTCAGCTGATGATGACGCGCGCTTACCAACTCGCGCCCGCCGCGCAGGTTGGCCCGTTCATTTACGGCTCGGTGGCCTTCGCGGCGCTTTTCGACTGGCTGCTGTTCGCGCGTCACCCCGACGGCCTCAGCAGCCTCGGCACCGCGCTGGTCGTCGGCGCTGGGATCTTGGCTTTGCGAGGCGGCCGCGTCACGCGCGTCACCGCTCCCGCCGAATGATGCGTCTGCGCTTCCGTAATGCGTGCGACGCATTCGTGAAACTTTCGGGGGCGCACGATCCGTGGCGATGTGCGCGGAAGCCGCCCGTTCCGAACCCGTGTCGGTGTCCAGCCGTAGCAGCGTGCTCGCCGCCGTGCCCGGCGGGCCGGTCTCCGTAGAAGACGTCACGATCAAAGATTTGGGAACGTGTCGTTTCCCTTCGCCGGTAGCGGCGCACCTCGGAGAGGGCGCGATGTTGTTCGTGGGCGAGGCCGACAAAGTGCTCGTCGACGACCGCTTTTCACAGCTGCCGGCCTCGCCCGACGGGCTCCGGCAACTGCCCGCGTTCGAGCTGGCAGGGCCGCGCAACCGCGTATTTTTCGACTCCAGCCGCGCGCGCGCCGGCATCGTCACGTGCGGCGGGCTGTGTCCGGGCTTGAACAACGTGATCCGAGGCTTGGTCTTGGAGCTGTGGTTCGGCTACGGCGTCAAGCGCATCACCGGCTTTCGCTACGGCTACGAGGGCATGATCGCGCGAGGCCGCACCCCCGAGCCGCTCACGCCCGACACCGTGTCGCGCATCCACCACCAGGGCGGCACCATTTTGGGTTCCTCCCGAGGCGGGCAGGACCCGGTCAATCTCGTCGATTCGCTGGAGGCGCTGGGCATCGACATGCTGTTCGTGATCGGCGGCGACGGCACCATCCGCGGCGCCATGCAAATCGTCGCCGAGATCGAGAAGCGCGGGCTTTCGATCGGCGTCGTGGGCGTGCCCAAGACCATCGACAACGACATCCATTTCATCGACCGCAGCTTCGGCTTCGAGAGCGCCTATTCGGCGGCGGTGGAGGTGATCCGCGCGGCCAGGGTCGAAGCCACCGGCGCGCGCGACGGCATCGGCTTGGTCAAGCTGATGGGGCGCCATTCCGGCTTCGTCGCTTGCAACGCCGCCCTGGCCTCCACCGACGTGGATTTGGTGCTGATCCCCGAGGTGCCGATGAAGCTGGAGGGAGACCACGGCGTGCTGCGCTACGTGGAGCGCGTGCTCGACCGCCAAGGCCACGCCGTCATCGTGGTGGCAGAAGGCGCAGCTCAAGACCTGGTCGCCGACGGCGCCGGAGCCGACAAGAGCGGCAACACGCGGCTGGGGGACGTCGGCGTGTTCCTGCGCGACCGCATCACCCAGCATTTCAAGCAAGAAGCTCGCGACGTGACGCTCAAGTACATCGACCCCAGCTACGCGATTCGCAGCGTGGCGGCTTCGCCTTCTGACAGCGTCTATTGCTGGAACATGGCGCGCAACGCCGTGCACGCGGCCATGGCTGGCAACACCGAGATGCTGATTGGCCGCTGGCACGCGCGCTTCGTGCACGTACCCATGCCGCTGGCCACGCGCAGTCGCAAGCAAGTCGACCCCGACGACGACGTCTGGACCAGCGTGATCGAAGCCACGGGTCAGCCGAGGCAATTCGTGTGAGCGGCGGCATCACCGCCCCCGAGGGTGGCCTGCGCGCGCCGTGGCTGGTGCGCTACTTGGCCGCGTTGACGATGCCGCGGCTGGTTTTGTGGTGCTATTTGATTTGGTACGGCTTCGTGCTCGAGCGCTACTTCGACCCGAGCCCAAGGCTTTGGCTGAGCTCGCTCGGCATTGCCGGCATCATCGGCAGCGGGCTCTATTTGAGCACCGCTCATGGCGGGCGCACGCGCACTCGGCTCGAGCCCTGGCAGATTGCGCGGCTTTACATGATGCCATTTTGCGTTTCCAGCTTCGCCGCGCTGATCAAGGGCCGCGGGTTCGTGCTGGTCTTCGACCCGTCGTGGGCCGCCAACGCCGTCGCGGGCGCGGGCTGCGCGGCGTTCGTGGCGGCGGCGCTGCTGGCGCGACGCCTCGTGCCCTGAGTCAGAAGCTGCCGCGCATGCCAACAGCGGCGGGTCCCACCGTGAGCGACCAGCGCGCGCTTTGCTCGGCGGGGGACGCTCCGGGAGCGGTTAGTAGCAGGGTGATGCCGGCCCCGCACAGCACGCCGCCGGCGACGAATCCCACCGTGGAGATGCTGCGAAAGGCGCGCAGGCTGCTCACGTCGCTCTCGGCCGAGTACAGGCACTTGCCGCCCTGACAACGCTGGTCGTCGTCGAGGGCGCTCTTCTTGTTCAGCGCGACGATGCCGGTGACACCGCCCGTGGCCAAGCCCGCGCCGCCCACTGCCAGCGCGACCCAACCGAGCGTCTTGGCGAGGTTGCCGGATCGGTCAGGTGCGAGAGCGACGGCGGGGGCGGCGGTCGGTGCACCCGGTGCGTTCGCCGCCGAGAGGTCGAGCTGGACCGTACGATGCTCACCCTCGGCCAAAGCGACCGAAGCGCTGGCTCGATGGTCGCCCTGCGTGGCGATCAGGCGATGCAGTCCGGGGTTGGTCGGACGCTCTTCACCTAGCAGCAAATCGGGCAGCTCTTTGCCGTCCAAGGTGACGCTCAGACCGGGGCCGCTCGAACCTGCCACGTCGACGCGAAGGCTGGGAATGCGGCGCGTCAGTTGCTCGCTCTCGGCTTGAGCATCCAGCTTGGCTTGCTCTTGCACGGCCTTGTCGCCGGAGACGGGCAAGCGGGTAGCCTCGATGTAGCGCTCTCGCGCTTCGACCAGCGAGCCGAGCTTGGCCAAGGCGCGCGCCGACCACAGCGCCACCGAGGGCACCTGCAGGGCGCGATGAGCCTTTCCCAGCTTTTGCGCCGCCGTCGCCGCGTCGCCGTTTTGCAGCGCCATCACGCCGTCTTCGGCCAACTGACGAGCCGCGGCCCGAGTCGCCGCGTCAGGCTCGGCCGCCGCCGTAGCCGCGCACACCATGAACGAGAGCGACAACGCCCAAGCCCAAACGCGATGGTGGCCAGTCGACATGGCAGAGTAGTAGAGCCGCTACGGCGCGCGAGCGCAACGGATACCCACGTTGTACCAAGTGCTGTCCGAGGCATCTCCGAGACGCTGCGCGGCAGGCAGGTAGCTAGCGTCCTCGACCCAGCTACCGCCGGCGATGCGGTGACCGCCGTCGCTCTCCAAATGCGCGCAGTCGTCGCACGGGTCGGCGGCGGGAAAGCTGCCGCTCGTGGTGTCGAGCAGCCACTCCCACACCGAGCCCGCCAAATCCAGCTGCCCCCATTTGCCAGCGCCGGCAGGCTTGGAGCCCACCTCCAAGATGCTGGTTTCGTCGCAAATGGAAGAGACGCCGTTTCCGCACGCGCCGTACAGCGCGTGGTCGGGGTCGAGATTGACGCCCGGCCACGGGTACTTGCGCGCTTCCGCGCCGCCGGTGGCAGCCAGGTGCCACTGCACCTCGCTGGGCAGAAAGCCACCGTCCCAGGCGCAAAACGCGAACGCCTCGTACCAGCTCATGCAATTCATCGGCTTCTGCTCGGCGTCGCCAGGTGCCTTCGTCCACGTGCGAACGTCCAGGTTCTTGCAAGGCCGAAGCTCGAGGTCGTTTTCGAGCTTGTTCGCATCGGCGGCGATGTTGCCGTCCCACGCAGCTTGCCAACCACTGCCTTCGACACGCGGGTGCGCGCCTGCGCCCGGCGGAGGCGGCCCGTCGTACGCGCTCACGAACGCGCGGAATCTGCCGACCGTTACCTCGAACTTGTCGAGGCGGAGCTCGGCGGCGCTCAGCGTGACGCCCATCGCCTCCGTGCAACCGCTGCAGCTCGGCACGAGCGGGCTCGCGCAGCAACTTTCGCCGCGACACGCGGTTTTGGCGAGCGCGGCGCAGGACGGCGCGGCCCCATCGAGCTCGACCCCGCCGGCACCGCCAGCGCCAGCCGTTGCCCCCGCACCGCCGAGCTCAGGGACGCCGCCGCCCTCCTCCGCCGCAGGGTTTCCGGCATCCGGGTTGCCGCCAGCGGTGCGACCGCCGTGCCCGTCCGCGCCCGCCGCCGTCACGCCCGCCGCCGAGCCGCCTGCGCCCGGAAATGAATGGACGAGCTCGACGTCGGGCACCACGCACGCATAGGCCAAGAGCCCTACGCCACTGAGCATGCCGCCAACGCGCCGCATCGAGCGTTAGCTCACACGCGCTGTGACTCCACCGCAAGCCCTTTCGAGCCGCTTCGCACCGCTCACGCCGAGCGGCGCGCGGCGCGGGTTGCGGCCGCGATCTCTTTCAGCGCGCTGGCGGGAACGCTCTCGCCTTCCATCCACGCTACCAAGGCCGGCTGCCAGGCTTTGGCCCAGCTGGGCGCCAGGCGCTCCCGCAGAAATGCGGCAAATAGCGCATCCAGCAGGCCGGTCAGGCGCTCGATCAACGACGTCCGCTCCAAGAACGCGTCGTCGCCCTCTTCCTTGAGCATTGCCGGCACAGCGCCTCCGCCGATCAGAAAACGCGGCGCGTTGAAGGCAAAAGCGAAGTCTTGCTCCGCGATGCGCAGCACCAGGCGCGCGCTCACCGGCAGCTTCATGTTGCGCACGGCTTCGCGCGCTTCGGGGCTGCCCGAGGGCTGCGAGCCGCGCACCACGACCCGCTCCAGCTTGTCCAGCACGTGCTCGAGCGTGAGCTGGCGGTCGAGCCACACCTCGGCCTCCCCCAGCTTGCCCAGCGCGACCGGCTCGTTGAACAGCTCTTGGCGCAGCCAAACCCAGAGCAGCAGCTCCGCGCCCAAGAAGCGCGTGGTCTCGATGCGCTCCATCAGCTCGGACTGCTCTTCGTCTTCGGCGTCGTCTTCGACGGCTTTGGCTTTGCCGCGCGCTTTGCCTTCGTCCTCGTCCGGCTCGCCGCCGGCGCGGGCCTTCTCGAGCGCGTTCTTGGCCTTGCGCCCCGCCGAGAAGCTCACCGGCTCGACCTTTTCGAACACCTTTTGCATGGCGGGCGAGAGCTGGGCCCGACCCGCGGCCGCGTACGGGCTGTCGAGCTCGAGCTCCAAGCCGAACGTGGTCGTGAACAAAGCCGCAAATTCTTCGGTGGCCCGCGCCGAATGGGTGAACAGCAGCACCGTGCCGGCATCCAAGTCCCACAGCACGTCGAAGGCGCGCGAAGTCGGCAGAATCTTCTTCCGCAGCCGCCCGATCACGCGAAGCTTGATGTCCTCTTTTTCGGCGCGGGTCAGCTTTTCGCGGCCGGCGCGCGACAGCATGCGCTGCTCTTCGTCGGCCACCTGCGCTCGCAGCAGCACGCCGGGGATCTTCCACTTGTCGACGCGGAAGCCCAAAAGCACGAAGCGATCGTAAAATAGTCGATCCGGCTGGAAGTCGAGATCGAACGGCCGTTCGATGACGCACCAGCCGACCGCTTCCGAGGCTTCGTCCTCCGGCGCGAGCGGCGTGAACTTGCGCAGTCTCACGGCGTCGAGGTAGCGCTTGCGCAAGTCCTTGGGCGGCTTGCCTTGCACGAACAGGCGCGTAAACGTCAGCGCCCCACGAGAAACACCCAACTGAACCTGCCTTTCGAGATGCGTCTGGGCAACGCCCGGAACGCCGATAACGTGAACCTGGAGGAAGAAAAACCTAGAGCGCGGTGCCCTTCATGCGCCGCACGTGATCCGTCCACAAGCGCGCCTTCACCCAGGCCACGCCTTCGGCCTCGGTGCCGACGACAGCGTGCGGGCACGGAATGGACTGCATCATGAGCACGCCGCGTAGCACGCCGCGCATGAGCGGGCTCGGAAGCGAGAAGGCGATGCCGACGACCCGCTTTTCGATCAGCTCTCGGTATTCCCGCATGAACTGGGCCTGCAAGCGCACGTGGCGCGGCGGCGTCATGGGCATGGCCGGGGTCGTGACGAACACGGCGCCGAAGCGCTTCTCGGCCTCGAGAACCTGGGTATAGTCGGCCAGGTATTGGCGAAATTCGTCGTCGGTGGGACCGCGCAGAAAGCGCACCACCACCAGCAAGGGCTGGCTCCGATCGATTTCGACCGCGGGCGTCATGGAGCGACGAGAGGCGCGAAAACGTTGATCACTTTCGAACCTTTCACGCTACCCCCGCGCCGACGCAAGCGCTGTTTTTACAAGGGGATGCGCGTCGGCAAATTGTCGGCAGAACCCGCGCTCCGCAATTGAGACTTTCGTCGTCGAGCACTACGCTTACGCCCATGGGACTGTACCTGGGCCTGGATTCGAGCACGCAGAGCCTCTCCGCCATGATCATCGACACCGGCACCGGCCGAGTCGTGCTCGACGAAAGCTTGAACTTCGGCAAGAGCCTGCCGCACTACCGCTCGCCCAGCGGCTTTCTGCCCGGCGAAAACCCGCAACTGAAGCACGCCGATCCGCTGATGTGGGTCGAAGCGCTCGATCTTCTGCTCGGTCAATTGAAGCAGCGCGGCACCGACTTCAGCGCGGTCGAAGCCATCAGCGGCGCCGGTCAACAGCATGGCTCCGTCTACCTCAAGCAGCGTTTGAGCGACGTCCCCGCTTGGGATGCCAGTCGCGATCTGGCCAGCCAAGTACGACCGCTGCTCAGCCGCGCCACGTCGCCCATTTGGATGGACAGCTCGACCAGCGAAGAGTGTCGCGAGATCGCGGCCGCGGTCGGGGGCGACTCGCGCGTCGTCACCATCAGCGGCTCGCGCGCCATCGAGCGCTTCACCGGGCCGCAGATTCGAGCCTTCTTCAAGCGCGACCCGCAAGCGTACGCCGCCACGCGCGAGATCCATCTCGTAAGCTCGTTCTTCGCCTCGCTGTTGATCGGCGGCAGCGCCGGCATCGATCACGGTGACGGGGCGGGCATGAACTTGCTCGAGCTTGCCACCGGTTCCTGGAGCCCCGAGCTGGTGGCCGCCACCGCGCCGGGCCTGGCCGAAAAGCTGCCTCCCGCGGTTCCTTCGCGCAGCCAAGTCGGCGCGATCGCCGACTACTTCGTCAAAAAATACGGCTTCAAGGCGGGCACGCCGGTCGTCGCCTTCACCGGGGACAATCCTTCCAGCCTGGTCGGCATGGGCGCGACGGAACCGGGTACCGCCGTCATCAGCATGGGCACGAGTGACACGGTGTTCGCCGCCATGCGGCAGCCTCTCACCGATCCGCGCGGCTTCGGTCACGTGTTCGGCAATCCGGCGGGAGGCTTCATGTGCCTGATTTGCTTCGCCAACGGCTCGCTGGCGCGCGAAAAGGTGGCCGAGAAAGCGGGCCTGTCGTGGGACGCTTTCGCTCAAGCCATCCTCGAGAAAACCGAGCCCGGGAACCAAGGCAATCTGCTGTTGCCGTTTTTCATTCCGGAGATGACACCCAAGCTCCTAGCGCCAAAAGTGGAACTTTTCGGTAGCGAGCGATTCGTCGCGTGGCAGGAGCCGGCGGCCCTAGCGCGCGCCATCGTCGAAGCCCAAGCTCTGAGCATGCAGCGCCATTCGGACTGGATCGGCGAGCAGCCGAAGCTCATCCGCGTGACCGGCGGCGCCTCCAAGAACCGCGGCATTCGCCAGGTTTTGGCCGACGTGTTCGGCGCCGAAATTCGCGGGCTTTCGCTGGGCAACTCGTCGGCTCTGGGCGGGGCGCTACGGGCGGCCGAAGCCGTCGGCAAGGTGCCGTTCAGCTCGCTGTACGAAGCATTTGCGGCGACCGATCCGGCCAGCAACGTGAGCCCGGCCCCAGGCGCCACCGCTCGCTACGCCTCGCTTCGGCAGAAGTTGATCGAACGACTCGCCGCGCTGGGCGCCTAGATCCATGCACCTACCCGATCTGCTCGAGCCGAAGCCGCGCCTGCGCATCGATGCTCGACTTTTCGCGGAGACGTTGACGTTCGCATTCGCCACCGGCAACTCGCCGGAAGCCTTCGAGCGCGTGCTGAAGAGCTACAGCGCGGGCCCCTCCAGCTTCGATGCCGAGCTCTTTGCGCGCGACCTGTTCGTCAAAGATCTGGTCGCGCGTTGCCTATGCCCGAGCAACCAAAAGCGTGATCGCTACCCGCTGTTGCAGCGTCCGCTGCTGGCCCTGCTGACGCATCCGGTCACCGACGCGCCCACGTTGTCTTTCCGGCACGAAGTGCTGGCGGGCCTGGTCCAGGCTCCCGAGCTTGCGCGCAACGTCGAGCAGGCTTGGGCGGAGATTCGCTACCTTTTCGAGCTATTTCAGGGCGAGCGAGCGCGCCATGGCGCCGCCGTCCTGCGCCGCTTGGACATCTTGCGAGCCTTTCGCAACACGCTGGTCAAGCTGGAGCGCACGTTCGCCGATGCCAAAGGCGCGCTTTCGCGCGTGCACGCCTTCGCCAGCAGCGTGCAAGCCTCCGACGGCTGGGCACACCTGCAAAGCCTACTCGACTACGAGAGCAACCTCGCCACCGTCGACGTGCGCGTCCGCCTCGGCCACGACGGAGAGATCCGAAGCTTCGCCATTCAGCGGGTGGCCGAGAACGAAGCCAATCCCTGGTACGCCTCGCCGCTTCGCCGCTTTTTATCACGGTTGTCGCTGCTCTTTCGCGGGTTGCAGGTGCGTAGCTCTGAGCTGTTGGGACGCCTCGTCGAAAGCGTCTTCGACGAGCTGCAAGAGGCGTGGCTCCACTTGTATCAGCTGATGCTCGATCTCGAGGTTTACTTGGCGGGGCTGCGCTTTCGCGCCTTGGCCCAAACCAAGGGCCTCCAGGTCTGCCTGCCCGAGCTCCTCGACGAGGACGCTAGCGCGGCCGAGCCGGTCAGCTCGCGTTTCGAAAAGCTGTTCAACCCGTTCTTGCTGTTGGAGAGCACGGCGCCGGTGCCGTGCGACGTCGGTCACGGCGCCCACGCCATCACCATCGTCACCGGCCCCAATTCCGGCGGAAAGACGCGGCTTTTACAGGCGGTTGGGCTGAGCCAGCTGCTGGCCCAAGCCGGCTTGTTCGTGCCGGCGCGCAGCGCTCGCTTGTCCATTCGCAGCGGCATGTTCGTTTCGCTCGTGCAGCAGGCTGAGGCGGAGCAGAGCGAGGGCCGCTTGGGTACCGAGCTGTTGCGCATCCGCCGGCTGTTCGAGAGCTTGCCGCGCGGCGGCCTCGCCATCTTGGACGAGCTTTGCTCCGGCACGAACCCCACCGAAGGCGAAGAGATCTTCGAGCTGTTGATCGAGCTGTTGGGCGAGCTGTCGCCAGCCGCCTTCATCAGCACGCATTTTCTGGGTCTGGCCGCGCGCCTGGAGCGCGACCGCCCGGTAGAGCTCACGTTCTTGCAGGTGGAGCTGGGCTCGGACGGCAAGGCAACGTACCGCTTCACGCCGGGCGTGGCCAAGACCTCCCTGGCGCGCGGCGTGGCCGAACGGCTAGGCGTGACGCGCGAAAGCCTGCGTGCCCTGCTCGAGAGCCGCAAGGCGGAGCTGCAAGCGCCGAGCGCCAGCGAGCAGGACAGCGCGCCCGCTCAGCCCGACTCAAGCTTGGTCGCGAAGAGCGAGCCTTTGACGTAGCTCGTCGAGCACGTCCCGCGTCTTGCTGCAGCCGCTGCGGGTCGCGCCGATTTCGCGAATTTTCAGCAGCATATCCAGATCTTGAACGCCACCGGCGGCCTTCACCTGCACGTGGGCGGGCGAGTGTTTGCGCATCAAGCGCAGGTCGTCGAGGGTGGCGCCCGAGCTGCCGAAGCCCGTCGACGTCTTGACCCAGTCGACTCCCAGCTCACCGCAAATTTCGCACAGGCGAATTTTCTGCGCGTCGTTCAGATAGCAATTTTCGAAGATGACCTTCAGCTTTTGTCCGCGTGCGTGCGTCGGCTGCAGCACACCGAGGATGTCGGTGCGCACCGCGTCGAAGTCGCCGCTCAGGACTTGGCTGATGTTCACCACCATGTCCAGCTCACGCGCGCCATCGCTCAGCGCCTGCTCGGCCTCCAGCTGCTTGATGCGGCTGCTTTGGCCACCGTGGGGAAAGCCGATGGTGGTGCTGGGCAGGACGTCGGTGCCGTGCAAGAGCTCGCTGGCGCGCCCGAGGTAGTAGGGCATGATGCAAACGCTGGCCACGTCGTACTCCACGGCCAGGCGGCAGCCCGCCTCGAGCTCGTCGCGGGTCATGGTGGGCCTGAGCAGCGAATGATCGATCATTTTCGCAAGCTCGCGGTAGCTCGGCAGTTCCATCAAAGGGAGCTTGCCATCACACGCCCACAAAATGCCACCCGCCAAGTTCGGTGTTCTGGCGAGGCTTTCTCGAGGACCGAAGCGGAACGTACTTGAGTACGTGCACCGCAGCTGCGTCAGCAGCGGAGGTCCCGAGCACGGGCGAAGCCCGCGCGCAGGCCACATCGGACCGGAGAGAAAACGAAGCCAGAACCCGAAATCGGCGGGTGTGGTCGCAGGTCGGAACTAGGCTACTTCAGAACTGTGGTAGCCGCGCTCGCCGTGGTCGCTCAGATCAAGCCCCGTAACTTCATCCTCTTCGCTGGGGCGCAGGCCGATGGTGGCCTTGAGCGCGTAGCCGAGGATGCAGGTGGCCACGACGGCCATCGTGATGGTGAGGCCCATGGCCTTGAGCTGCTCGAGCCACAAGGTCTTGCCGACGATGTCCTTCAAGTTGGTGTTGAGGTTGGCGTTGACGTCGGCCGTGGCGAAGAAGCCGACCAGCAACGAGCCCATGGTGCCGCCCACGGCGTGGACGCCGAAGGTGTCGAGCGCGTCGTCGTAGCCGAGCGCGGTCTTCAGCTTGGTGCAAGCGAAGAACGGGACGATGCCGGCCAAGACACCGATGATGACGGCGCCCGAAGCGGTGACGAAGCCTGCGCACGGGGTGATGACGACGAGGCCGCCGACCGCACCCGAGCAGAAGCCGAGCACCGAGGGCTTGCCACGCGACAGCCACTCGGCCGCCGGCCAAGCCGCGCACGCCACCGCCGTCGCCAGCGTGGTGGTCAGGAACGCTTGCGAAGACACGCCGTCCGCCGCGACCGCGCTGCCGGCGTTGAAGCCGTACCAGCCGACCCACAGCATGCCGGTGCCGATCATGGTCAAAACCATGCTGTGCGGCGCGAAATTCTCTTTGCCGAAGCCCTTACGCTTGCCGACGATGAGCGCGAGCACCAGGGCCGACCAGCCCGAGGACATGTGCACGACCGTACCGCCCGCAAAGTCGATGGCCTTGATGCCGGCGTTGGCGTTCCACACGCCGTTCATGAAGCCGTCGATGCCCCAGACCATGTGGGCCAAGGGGAAGTACACGATGAACATCCAGCCGATCATGAACAGCATCAGCGCGCTGAACTTCATGCGTTCGGCGATGGCGCCGACGATCAGCGCCGGGGTGATGATGGCGAACATCAGCTGGTACATCGAGAACACGTTGTGCGAAACCCAAGCCGCGTAATCGGTATTGGGCGCCGCCAACACGTCCTTCAACATGGCGAACTTGGTGCCGCCGAGAAAGGGCGAGCCGGGCGCGAAGGCCAGGCTGTAGCCGATGGCCCACCACAAGATGGTGACCACGCCGGCCAAGCCGAGGCACTGCGCCATGACGCTGAGCACGTTCTTGCTGCGGACGAGGCCGCCGTAGAACAACGCCAGGCCAGGCAGAGTCATGAACAGCACCAGGGCCGCACAGACCATCATCCAGCCGTTGTGCCCGGGGCCGGGACCCGAAACCAGCGACGCGCGGTCCTTGCCGTCCGCGTCCTTGGCGATGCGGGCGCCGTTGTTCATGTACGCTTCCAGGTCGCCAACGCGATCTTGAAGAGCCTTGACGTCCACCGCGGCGGGAGCCTCGGCGGCTGCCGGAACCGCCGCAGCGGCGGGGGCCGGGGCAGCAGCCGGAGCGGCGGCCGGGGCGGCTGCAGCAGCGGGAGCCGCTGCCGGCGCGTCCTCAGCCCAGGCCACGCTGGCTGGCAGAAGCGCCAGAATGAAGAGCAGAACTAACAGCAACCGTTTAGACATCTTGGGTACCTCTGAGAAGGGACGGACTGACCGTGGTGAAGACCGGGTTTTGGCCCTGCCAGGGGTTTTCAAGGCCTCTGGCTCCTGAGCGACCAAGTGTTAACGCGGTCTCTTTTTCATGAATGTTTCGTAAAGCGCTCGTGAATTGATCCGAAACACATTCTGGGTCCCTCCCTATGGTTTCGAAACAATCCGGACACGCTCGAGCCGCAGTCACGAAAAGAACACGCGTCACCAAGGCTCCGCGAGGCCGTGAGTATCCACGGAGTGAGGCAGAGCGCTCCGTGGCTTTTCGTGGAGATCAAGATTTATTGACGAACATTCCACATGCGTTCGCCGATTTTTCGTCAGTTCGGGCCCACGTCATTGATGCGGAACCACAGTGAGCGGGTCGTCCCACATTGGCGACAACGCAAACGCGCTTCCCGCAAACGGATCCCGAAGCGCGTGACGGCCACGTGCTCGACGACCTCGTGCTTGCCCTCGCACAGTGGGCACGGCACCGACTCGGCGTGCGCCTCGACGACGGCGGCGCTCACCACCGGCAACGGGCGCTCCGCGGAGCCGCCCAACTCCAGCTCGAACAGGCGCTGGCGCGCCTTCGCCAGCTTGCCCAGCGTGCGCTCGGTCTCACGCCGTTGACCTCGAGGTCGCGTCTTTTTGGCCATGTCTCCGAGGCTTCAGAATAGCAGGTCGCTGGCCGGTGGCTTCCGGCTTAACCATCGACGGGATGGCGGACCGGGAGTTGAAGGTGAGCCAAGAGCGGCTCTGGTCGCTGATCGAGCAGCGCTGCCAAGCTGGGGCCGACGTCGCGGAGCTGGACCAACGCATTTGGGATCTGTTCGGCGAACAGTGGGCGGTGATGTTCACGGACCTCTCCGGCTTCTCGCGCCGTGTGCAGGAGTTCGGCATCATCCACTTTCTGCAGATCATCCACGAGCAGAGGAAGCTGCTCTTGCCCATCGTCGAGCGCCACGACGGCCTGCTGATCAAGGAGGAGGGCGACAGCCTCCTGATCTTGTTTCGGCGGGTGGAGCGCGCGCTGGATGCGGGGCTGGCGATGCAGCGCGCTTGCCGCATGCTGAACGAGCGCCGCAAACCCGAAGAGCAAATCCTGCTCTGCCTGGGCATAGGCTTCGGGCAGATTTTGCGCATTGCCGACGAGGACGCCTGGGGCCGGGAGGTGAATTCGGCCAGCAAGCTCGGCGAAGACACCGCCAAAGCGAGCGAGATCTTGGTCACGGCGGCGGCCCACGCTGCGCTGGCTCACCGCAGCGACGTGCGCTTCGAGGGCATCGGCTCGACCTCACTGGGCCCGGAAGAAAATTTCCGCGTGCTGTACGGCTGACGGCGACGAGTACTAGTGCAGCCAAGTGAGATAGCAGCAACTTTTAAAGCGGCGCTGCACTAGGCGGACGCGAAGCGGCCGCGGGGTCTGGGGCGAAGCCCCAGCGAGAAAGACACTAGGGCGGCGCATGCCGCGCAGCGGACAATCGCGTAGCGATTGTTGACCGTAGGTCACATGCGCTGCACTAGTCGGTGCCTTTGAGGTTGGCTACCGGATAGAGGCGGTGCGCTACCTGGGCAATACCTTCGGCCTCCAGTACGCTCAACACCGCGTCCAAGTCTTTGTACACGTGCGCGCACTCGTCGAGCGGCGTGCGCTCGGTGTTGCCGACGATGCCGCGTATTTTCACGCCGCCCAGAACGCGCTCGACCTCGCGCATCTCACGATCGATGTCGTCGTGAGACGCTTCCAGCTGGCGCTTGGCCGCGCCGCGACCGAGCAGGCGACCGGAGCCGTGGTTCACCGAGAAGCCCGACGCCTGCGCGCCCGGCTGCGCGAACAAGATGGCGGCGCCCGCGTACATGGAGCCCGGGATCAAACAGGGATGCCCGGTCTGCTCCCAAACCGTGCCCGCGAGGTCCGGATGTCCCGCGGGAAAGGCGCGCGTCGCGCCCTTGCGGTGGACGAAGCCGCGCTTGCTGGTGCCATCCGGCAAGACCAAGGTCTCTTCTTGCACCAGGTTGTGCGAAATCTCGTAGTAAACCTGGGCTTCGGCGCCGAACACCTCGTCCAGCGCGGCCTGCACGCCTTGCACGATGATGTGTCGATTGGCGACGGCGTAGTTTGCGGCGCTGTTGTGGTGCGCCCAGTAGCTTTGCCCCAGCTCTTCGTCGACGCGCAGCCAAGAGTCTTCGCGACGGTTCTTGGGTAAGCCGCGCAGCTCGGCCCCGGCGTAGAAGAAGTGATTGGCAGTTTGCCAACCGTAGCCGCGGGAACCGCAGTGAACCATGACCCACACCTCGCCGCTGCTTTGCTCCACCTGCAGCTCGATGAAATGGTTGCCACCGCCGACCGAGCCCAGCTGCGGCACGACCTTACTGTAGGCGCGATCGATGGACTCGAGCTCGGCACCCTCGGCTACGGGAATGTATTGACGCTCGCAAAGATCAGCCCGCACGCCCAGGGCCTTGGCGCCGAAGCGCAGGATCTCGCCGGCTTGGCGATGCGAGAAGCGCGGCATCTTGTGCGGGCGGCCGGAGCCGACGCCGGTCGCGACGCGCTCCTCGACCGCGCGGACGAAGCGCACGCGGCGGTCCCAATCGGCCACGTGCTCGGCCTTCAGACTGGGCACGCGCATGTACAACACACCGCAAGAAATGTCGTAGCCGGAACCGGCCTGGATGATCGTATCTTCGGTCACGAGCACGCAGCCCACCGGCACCCCGTAGCCAGAGTGCGCGTCCGGCATCAGGTAAGCGCCGATGACGCCGGGGTAGGAGGCGCCGGCCGCCAGTTGCTGCCACATGGCCTCTTCGCTGGCGTCGAACAACGCCTCGGAGAAGAAGGCGTGCGCCTCACAGCGCATGCTGCCGGTGCGCGGCAAAACGTAGTGGTTCGAGCCGACAGGTTGGGCGAAATACTTGAGTGACATGACCGAGGTCGCGGAGGGCTGCGTTTAGATGGGATTCGGAAGCGGAGGCGTCGACTGCGCGGCGATGAACCCAGCGACGTCGGACCATAGCGCTTCGAACGCCGCGGCGTCGAAGCCCGAAGCGCTCGGCAGCCAATCACCGCCCCACGCCTGCTCGCCGAGGGCGCCGTATTGGCCTACGACGTCCAGGTGGTCGGCGTGGGCTACGTGCAGCACCGGACCCCAGACCTGCGACAGAACCGGCACCACGCCGTCGCTGTCGAGCCGACCCGCCTCGTGCCCCAACCCCGCGTCGACCACCGCCAACTGCGCCACCGAAAGCTGCGCGCGCAGGGCCGCGTCCTTTTCACGAGAAAGTCGGTGCAGCAGCCAAAACACCGGAAACATCAGCTGCGCGTACAGGTTCGTCACCGAGCGCAACAACGTGCGAAAGCGCGGCTGGGCCGCGCACGTGACTACCGACGCGTAAGCGATGGGCGGGTCCAGCGTGCACGCGTTCAACAGGTCGCACCCGGCGGGAGTCAGTTGGAAGAGCAACGCTTGCTCGGCGGCGATTTGCCGAAGAAATTGCACGAGCTCCAGGCGACGCTCCTCCGACAGGTCGTTGAGCAACCGTTCGTACAGCTGGTCGAAGGTGCCGCGCCGACGCCGCCGTGGGTCCCAAAAGCGTACGACCAAGTAGCCCAAGCGCAACAAGACCTTCAGCGGCAGGCGACCGCGCTCGAGCATGAACGCCAGGTAGCGCGCGACCCAGCGAAATAGCGCGCGTCCGAGCGGGCGCGTGAAAAAGGTAGAGACGTTCGTGCCGTAGTGCGGGCACGAGATGGAGACCAACGAGCGGATACGCTGGCGAGCTTCTTCGCTCAGCTGCGCGTTGGTCGGCAAAGACGCCGTTTCGGCGATGGCCAAGCGAGCATCCAAGCCGCCCGTCGAATGGCCGACGACGTGAATGGCGCCCGGGCTCTCGGCGACGCGGACCAGCGCCTCCAGCACGTGGCCTGCGCGCCTGCGTATCGAAGCGGTGGGTGGAGTCACCACCTCCGTCACGCGAGCCTCGAAGCCGGCGCGCGACAGCGCTTGCTGCAGCAACGCGCCAACGCCTGCGAAATAGCTGATGTCTCCGAGCCGACCGAAGCCGAAAAATCCCGGAACGAGCACGATGTTCAAAGGCTGCATGCGCTGACGCTGCCAAGCCTTACACCATCGCCGACAGGTACAAGCTCGCCCCGAGGCAGCGCTGCGAAATCCGCACGATGAGCGGAAAAATCGCGGCAACTCGCTGCGAAATCCGCACCCCCCCAAATTAATCGGCGTAAGCGTGATCGCTACGCTTCGCCACGCAACTCAGATCAGTATGGCTACGCTATCTCGAAGCACGAGCCACGCCGCCGCATGCTCGTTGGCACTGTTGGTTTGGAGCTCGGTCAGCGGGGCCGCCGCTCCAACCTGGGCACCGTCACCCGCTCCGACGAGCTCGTCGCCGGGCGGCACTCGAGGCCTCGCGCCCGCTTCCCCCGTTCGCGAGAGCGCGGAAGAGTCGAGCGCGGCCAAGCGCTTTCGCCGAGACTGGCGGCTGTCTCTGGAAGGCGTGACGCACGCGCCGCTCGACATGGGTCTGCAACTCGGGCTCGAGACGCCGCAAGGCATTCGCGTGTCCGGCGGCTACGGCTGGGTGCCTGGCGCCTACATGAATTTGCTCACCGGCATCGCCGCCAGCGCCAGCGCCAACACCTACGCAGAGGCGCTGTTGAACGAAGCTCGCTACAGTGGTCACACCTGGCGCGTTCAAGCCGGCTTGCGCCCCTTCCGCGCGCTCGGGCTGTACGGGGACGTGGGCTATGCGCGCCTGAACGCGAAGGGTGCGCTCGACCTAGCCTCGAGCGGCGTGCCCATGCTGGAAGCGTTGGGTGGCGGCTACGAAGCCACGACGAAGCTCGACATGTGGCTGTTGGAGCTAGGCTACCAAGGACAGCTGGGCGACCGGGTCGTGATGGCGTTCGCGCTCGGGGTCATGGGCACGCTGAACGCGCGGACCAGCATCGCTTCGGTCGGCGGAGCACCAACCAACAGCGCCATCTTGAACCTGGCCGCCACCCAAGCCGACGACGCGCTCGAAAAATACGGCATCGTGCCGACCCTCACGCTGCGGCTCGGCTTCGATCTGATCTAAGCCGAGCGCCCTGCGCTCAGAAAACCAGCAGCTCGCCTTCGCTGGCTTTGAGCGCGCGCTCCTCGCCCAGCTGAAAGTCGTTTTCGATCTCGACCTCGAGCCAAACGAGCACTTTGCCTGCCGTGCTCTCGAACACGACCGGATCGACGTCCGTGCGCGGCAAGGGCGAAAGCTTTACCCCGCGCAGCACGACCGGCGTGCTGAGGGCGATGGTAGCGCCGCGGGCCATCAGCTTGGCCTTCAAGCGCCCCACCAGCTGATTGGCTAGCTCACCCACCCAATCGCGCGCGGCGGCGCCCCGGGGTGCGGCTTCCTCGACCGTGCCTTGCGGCGCGGCCAGTAAGCAAGTGCCGCGCACGCTCTCTCCGACGAAGCCCATCACGCCCGAGAACATGACCTCGTCGGATTCGGCCCAGCCCAACGTCGGGCGTAGCTCGACCCCGTAGGCCTGCATCAGCTCCGTGCAAGCGGCGCCCGCGAGGGCTTGAATGGCTCGGGTAGTTTCGGATCGTTCGACGAACATGGAAGGCCTCTTCAACGCGCCAGCTTATTGGTTGCCATCAACAGCATTTCCGGTTTCACGGGCTTGATGAACCAGCCCTTGGCGCCTGCCTTCTTGGCCCGCTCGATCAAGCGGTCTTCTGCTTCGGTCGTCATGAGCAGTACGGGGATGTCGGCGGTGATGGGATTCTGGCGTAGCCGCTCCAGCATCTCGAGCCCGTTCATGACCGGCATGTTGACGTCGAGCACGAGCAGCGCGACGTCCGGATTCTTGATGGCGGTAGCCAAGCCTTCCGCGCCGTCCCGCGCTTCGAGCACGGAAAAGCCGGCCTGACCGAGGGTTCGGCTCACTTCGAGCCGAATGGTTTCAGAGTCGTCGACGACAAGTACCTTTTTCACCGCATCCTCGTGGCTTTGGCTGGAGTGTCTTGCGACACTGGTGTACGGCACGGCGCCCCAAAAGTTTACGGCCTCTTCAATTGGCCAATTGGCAGGCCGTGGTACTTATTAGAGCACAGGACGTTGTCGTCTACACGCCTTCCTCCCGGTGAATCGTCTCCTACCCCGTCGCGTACGGCGGCACCGGCGGCGCTGCGCCCGTTGTTGGATGCGCTCGTTCAAAGCTCGGCCGTCGAGCTGTTTCAGTCTCGAGGTATCGCAGTCGCACCATTACCTTCATCGGTAGGCAATCCACATCAAGGCACCTACTTCGGACTCGCAGGCGTGGTGGCGCTCAGCTCACCGAAAGCGAGCGGCAGCCTCACCCTGTCCTGGGCCGACCCGGTGTTTTCGCTGTTCACGCCGCCCGTCCCCGCCTCGTCGCTTGCAGCGCGTGACTTACTGCGCGAGCTGACCAATCAACTCGCCGGCCGCGTGAAGAATCGACTGCTCAACTTCACGCTCATGCTGACCATCGGCGTGCCCACCGTGCTCAGCGGACAAGCTTTGGAACGCCAGCGGCCTCGGCGTGAGACCGAGGTCGTCTACATGTTCCGCACGCTGCGCGGAGAGATCGTGGTCACGCTGGATCTGTACATCGACGGCGATGCTTTGAACTACTCCAATACCAATCGCGTCGCCAAGGAGGGCGACTTCATCGCCTTCTAGGCAGGCGGGCGGCAGCGCCCTTTTTCAGGGTGCGGCGGCCCCCAGCCAGCGCCGCGGCCGGTCCGAGCCAGCCTCGCGCCCGTCGCAAAATCCGTTGCAGAACCGGCAGGGTCGAGGCACGACAGCCGCAGCATGTTGATCGTGGTGATGGGCGTGACTGGCGCCGGCAAATCGACCTTCGGAGAGCGGCTGGCAGAACGAATCGGGCTGACGTTCTACGACGCCGACGACTTTCATCCCCCCGCCAACAAGCTGAAGATGGCCGCTGACCAGCCGTTGAACGACGCCGATCGCGCCCCCTGGCTCGAGCGGTTGGCCAACGAGGCGGTGGGCTGGGAGGCCGCGGGCGGCGCAGTGTTGGCGTGCTCTGCCTTGAAGCGCAGCTACCGCGAGCGGCTGCTGTCCGGCGTTCGTCGTGGACGGATCGTGTACATCGAGGTCGAGCGCGCGGAGCTGCAGCGACGGCTGGAAGCGCGCCGCGGTCACCACGAGTTCATCGGCTCCTTCACCCGCATTCTGGACGAGCAGTTTCGGGATCTGGAGAAGCCCGACGACGCTATCGTGGTCAGCGGGGACTTGGCGCTGGGCGAAGGCGTCGAGCGCGTGGCTCGCCAGCTACTCAGCGAGATGGCGCCTGGTCCTGGCGCGTAGGCGCGCCGCGCGCCGGAGTCCAAAAAGACGAAGGCCCCGCTCTTTCGAGCAGGGCCTTTGCCGTTCGTCACCGCGACTCGGTCAGCCCGAGATGCGCTTGGTTGTCTCGCGGGGCAGCTCGCGCCGCCCCGCCCCGCTGAAGTGAATTCAGCGGGGCCCCACCCCACGCGGCTCGTCGCTAACGCTCCTCGCTTTGGTCAGCCCGAGATGCGCTTGACCAAGTCGATGCACTTGTTCGAGTAGCCCCACTCGTTGTCGTACCAGCTGACGACCTTGACGAAGGTCTTGTCGAGCTGGATACCGGCTTCGGCGTCGAACACCGAGGTGCACGTCTCGCCCACGAAATCCGTGGAGACGACCTTGTCTTCGGTGTAGCCGAGGATGCCCTTCATCTTGCCTTCGGAGGCCGCTTTCATGGCCTTGCAGATGTCGTCGTACGAGGCTTCTTTGACGAGCTCGACCGTGAGATCGACGACGGACACGTCGCTGGTGGGCACGCGGAAGGCCATGCCGGTGAGCTTTCCGTTCAGCTCGGGGATCACCTTGCCCACGGCCTTGGCTGCGCCCGTCGACGACGGGATGATGTTCTCGAGGATGCCGCGACCGCCGCGCCAATCCTTCTTCGAGGGACCGTCGACCGTCTTCTGGGTGGCGGTGGCGGCGTGCACGGTGGTCATCAAGCCGCGCTTGATGCCGAAGCTGTCGTTCAACACCTTGGCGATCGGCGCGAGACAGTTGGTGGTGCACGAAGCATTCGAGACGATGGCCTGACCGGCGTAGCTCTCGTCGTTGACGCCCATCACGAACATCGGCGTCTCGTCCTTGGAAGGAGCGGACATCACGACCTTCTTGGCGCCGGCGGCCAGGTGCTTCTCGGCGCCCGGCTTGTCCAAGAAGATACCCGTCGACTCGATGACGTTGTCGGCGCCGACCGCGCCCCAAGCCAACTTGGTCGGGTCCGTCTCGGCCGTGCAGCGGATGGTCTTGCCGTTGACGACCAGCTGGCCGTCCTTGACCTGGACGTCGCCCTTGAAGCGGCCGTGAACCGAGTCGTACTTCAGCATGTACGCGAGGTAGTCGACCTCGAGCAGATCGTTGATGGCGACAATCTCGACGTCGCCGCGGCCGATGGCAGCGCGGAACACCATACGACCGATGCGGCCGAAACCGTTGATACCAACCTTGATCGTCATCTTCTTCGTTCCTTTTGCTTTCGTGAGGCCTTGCAAGCTCGCCCGCGGCTTATACAGAATCCGCGGCGGGTTTCCAGCGTCTCAATTCGGTGGCGCCCCAGCGGGGGGCGGCGGGACCTATCGCCGGCACACCTAGCACTGGTTTCTGGGCGCGCCCACGGGCGTCAGGCGGCTCAGCTCAAGCCGCCTTTCGGGCCGCGGTTTTCGCGGCTTCATCCCGATGGATGACACGGCGCAGAAACGCGGGTCCCAGGTGCCACCCCCCATTCGCAGCGGACCTGGCCGGGTCGAGGCCGGCGATGCGGCGGCCGAACGGTCACTGGCGGCCAGGCAGGAGCCGGCGACGCCGAGCCGATTGCGAGCCCTTTCGTGGGCGAGCGCGCGCTGGCACCGCCCTTGCTGAAGGCCGGACGAGGAAGGGACTCTCCCATGTCTGAAGCGAAGAAATCATCCAAACAAGAAGCCATCCGCGAAGCGGTGGCAGGAATCGAAAAAGCCTATGGCCAGGGCGCGATCATGCGTCTCGGCGAACGCGCGGTCGAGCCGGTCGCCGTCATTCCCACCGGCAGCCTGGCCATCGACGAGGCGCTGGGGGTCGGCGGCTTTCCGCGTGGCCGCATCGTCGAGATTTTCGGGCCCGAGTCGAGCGGCAAGACGACGCTCACCCTGCACGCCATCGCGGAAACGCAGGCCATGGGCGGGGTCGCGGCCCTTATCGACGCCGAGCATGCCTTCGATCTGCGCTATGCGCGCGGCATCGGCATCGATTTGAAGAAGCTCTTGGTGTCGCAGCCGGACTGCGGCGAGCAGGCGCTCGAGATCGCCGAAGCGTTGACTCGCTCGGCCGCCGTCGATCTGATCGTGATCGACTCGGTCGCAGCGTTGGTGCCCAAAGCGGAGATCGAGGGAGACATGGGCGACGCGCACATGGGCTTGCAGGCTCGCTTGATGAGCCAGGCGCTGCGCAAGCTCACCGCCATCGCCAACAAGACGAACACCACCCTCATCTTCATCAACCAATTGCGGCAGAAGATTGGCGTGGTGTTCGGCAACCCGGAGACCACCACCGGCGGCAACGCACTGAAATTCTACTGCAGTGTGCGGCTGGACGTGCGTCGCATCGGCAAAGTCACGCTGGGCGAAAGCCTGGTCGGCAACCGCACGCGCGTGAAGGTAGTGAAGAACAAGGTCGCGCCTCCCTTCACGGAAGCGGAGTTCGACATCCGCTGGGGCACCGGCATCGATCAGGGCGCCGACTTGATCGAGACGGCGCTGGCCGCCGGCGTGCTGGAAAAGAGCGGCACCCACTTCACTTTCGCGGGCAAGAGCATCGGGCAAGGTCGCGACAAAGCCCGCGACAATTTGCTGGTCACGCCCGAGCTCTACACGGCGGTGCGCGCCGCCACCTTCGAGGCGTTGCCGTCGCAGGCACACCGCTTGGAGCGCTCGAAGGCCGCCTGAGCGCCCTCGGGGCCCGAGGTGCCCGCCGCCACTCCGGCGAACGGGCGCCTCGCCGAGCCTTTCACAGGCACTCGGGCTTGAACTTTTTGATGCCGCGCGCGTCCAAAAAGTACGGTGGATCGCAGGAGCGCGCGGCCGAGCTCGGGCTTGCCGGCGCGCTCTGGGGCGCGGGCCTGACGACGGTACGGGGGCGCGCCGACGGAGCCGGTTGAACGAGCGGCGGCGCGCTGGGGTTTTCGCTGGCGACCGGCAAGAGCGCGCGGAACATGCGCACGTCGGCATCGAAGCGGACGGCCGTCTCCTCGGGCTCGTAGCCGGGGGCCCAGATGCGTAGCCGGTGCTCGGCGCCGTCCCAGGTCCGCTCGGCGACGTAGGGGTTCCCGACTGCAACTCCGTCGAGCCAGATCCGAGCACCCTCCGGGCGAGCTTCGATCGAGACCGTGATGCGACGCGCGGCGGCGGCGCCGCCCAAGCCAATGGCGCTGGGCGTGGTCAGCGGCTCGGGCTTGCGTCGCACCCCCCAAGCCACCAGCACCACGCCGAGCGCGACGAACGCAACTGCCAGCATCCACAGCTTGGAGCGCGGCGGCTCGCCTTGAGCGCTGGCCGCCGCGGTATAGCCCGTGCGCGACGGAGTAGGGTTGCGCGGCGCCATCGAACCGGGCGGCGGTCGCGACGATTCGCCGTGACCGAGCTCCTTTTCGATGCGTCGCCCGACGGCTTGGCGCTGGTCGCCGAAGCGCTCGGTCATGAATTTGCCGAGCTCGCGCGCCGAAACGTAGTGCGAGCGCTTAGCCAGGTAGTCTTCCAGCGCCAGCTCGAGCTCGAGCGCGGTCTGGTACCGGGAGGCGCGCTCGGGCGCCAAGGCGCGCGTACAAATCGCCAAAAGCTCGGGCGGGATGGGCGAGCTCGGGTTCTCCGGTTTGGGGATCTCGCCGCTCAGCACGCGGTTCATGATCGTGGCGTCGGACAGCCCCCGCCACAGCTTCGTCCCCGACAGCGCCTCCCACAACATCACTCCGACGGCGAAGACGTCGGCGCGCCGGTCGACGTCCTCCCCCGCGATCTGCTCGGGGGGCATGTAGCGCAGCTTGCCCTTGATCACGCCGGCTTCGGTCTCGACAGTGGAGCCCGACAGCTTGGCGATGCCGAAGTCGAGGACTTTGACGACACCCTCGTAGCTGACCATGACGTTGTGCGGCGAGACGTCGCGGTGCACCACGTTGAGCGGAGCGTGCTTGAGATCGTTGAGCTCGTGCGAGTAGTGGAGTCCCGACAAGACGTCGGCCAAAATGCGCAAATGAAGCTCGAGCGGCAGCCGGGGCGGAGGCAGGGCCAGCACCGCGTCCAGCGTCTGGCCCTCGATGTACTCCATCAGGATGGTTGGAGTGACGCCCTGCTCGAACACCTCGTAGACTTGGACGACGTGCGGATGGTTCAGGCGCGCCGAGAGCCGGGCCTCGGTCATGAACATTGCCCGAAATTCCTGGTCCTGCGCGTAGACGCTGCGCAGCTGTTTGACCACGAACAGCTTCTTGAAACCCTCGGGCCCTCGAGCCACGGCCAGCGACACGTTGGCGGTGCCGCCTTGGCCAAGCTCGAACAGAGTACGGTACTTGCCCGAGCCCGAGCCCGTCGCAGGGGAGGTCTCGGACATCGTATGACACGGTAGTTTCCCGTTGTACGCGTTGCAACCGCCGCTACCCCGAGCCGGGAATTTTTCAAGGTTAAGTCCATTTTTTAATGGGCCCGGGGTCCGCGCGCCGCCGCACCTCGACCAGATCGAGCTACTAATGCCAAAACCGGTCATGCCAGCGCGCTCGTTCGCCCTCGCTCTCTCCTTGCCCCTGTGTATTGCGATGTTCAGCGCTGTGGGCTGCTCGAGCCCGGCGGGCAACGAGCTGTTCGCCAAGAACGGTATCTCGACCGGTGCGTCAGCCAACGCGGCCGGTACCGCGAGCGCGGCCGCTGGAACTGATTCCACGACCAGCCAATCGCAAACCGGAAACGCGGGTAGCGAAGCCGTGGGCGGCACCGCCACGAGTGGGGGCGGCGCTGGCGGGACGAGCGCCTCCGGTGGCTCCGAGCAACTTCAGGGCGGTGGTGTTGGTGGCGGCGGAGGTCAGAGCCAGTCAGCCCCGCCGGTGATCGAGAGCTGCGACATGCTCGACGGCGCCGTCACGAACGCCGACAACGGCCATTGCTACCGCATCAACGACGAAGAGTTGACGTACGCAGCGGCCCGCGACGCGTGCCAGGCGCAGGGCGGACATTTGCTCACCATCACCTCACCCGAGGAGAACGACTTCGCGCGCAACCTGTACGATGGCGAGCACTGGTTGGGCGCTAGCGACGGCCGCCTCGACACCGAGAAAGGCGTCGGCGAGTACACTTGGGTCGACGACGAAGAGTGGACGTACTCCGACTGGCGTGGCGGACAGCCGAACGCAGTCGAGACCGATTGCCCCGGCCATAGCGGGGGCGGCGGTTGCTACGAGCACTGCGCTTACCAAGCCGAGGAAGGCGACTGGGTCGATCGCTCGTGCGGCCACACCATCGTGTCGATCTGCGAGTGGGAGCCGCAGGTCCCCTGAGCTAGCCAGCTGGCTCGCGGGCCGCGAGGCACGGCGCGGCGGCCGGGCCAGGCCAGGCCAGGGCCGACGTGGGGGGAAGCCTGGGAGAGGGCAAGAAAGCAGGGGTTCCCGCCACTTGCTTCCCAAAGTCGGCGTGCCCGGGGTAAGGAAGATCGTTGATCCGAGGGCAATGCCGACTCTGAGCTCGAGCATCGTCAAGCACAACGTGGCCTCGGTGCGCGACGTCGAGGAGGCCTTGGCGCGCCAAGCCATGTACGGCGGCGATCTCGTCACGAACTTGCTCGAGCTATCCGCTGTGAGCGAGGCGGAGCTCGCGCGCTTGCTGGCCGAGAGCTACGAGGTCGGCGCGGCGCCCAACGGCGAGCTACCGGCGTCGGGCGCCGAAGTGCTGCGGCTGGTGCCCAAAGACTTGGCGCGTCGCTTCGTGTTGTACCCGCTCGAGCAACGCGACGACACGCTGCTGGTAGCCGTCAGCGAGCCGCTGCCGAGCGAGGTGGAAAGCGACCTCGGATTTTCACTGGGGCTGCGCATCGAGCAGCGCATTGCCCTCGCGGTCAGGATTCAGCAGGCCTTGGCTCGCGACTACGGCATGGCGCTCGAGCAGCGGGCCGAGCGCATTTTGGCCAAGCTCGCCGGCCGTCCGGATCCCAACCCGAGCGTAGCGCCGGGTCCACCGTCGCCCCCGACGCCACCGGCCCCGGTCGCAGAGCAGGTGTCGGAACCTGCACCCGCCACGCCAGCGCGCGCCCCAGCCCCTCGGCCGCAGGTGGATCTGACGACGCTGACGCGCAAGGAGCCGAAGCCACGCCGGCTAGGACCGTACACGCCGGCCATGGCCGAACGAGATCTGCTCGAGGCCGAGGACACCGACGCCGTGCTGCGGGCCTTCTTCGACTTTGCCTCCCAGTACTTCGAGTACACGGCCTTGTTCGCGATCCACGGAGACCTAGCGGAGGGCCGTGACGCCGCTGGTTCGGGGGCGCCGCGCGCGCGCGTGTTGTCGTTGGGCATCCCCCTGGATTTGCCCAGCGCTCTTTCGCGAGCCGCCGCCTCCGATCGCTTCTCGTTGATGCGCCTGGCGGCAGGCGGCCTGGACGGGGCGTTGGCGCGCGATCTCGAGCGGCGCCCGGGGCCCCAGGTGCTGATGCTCCCCATCCACGTGCGCAAGCGCGCGGTGCTGGTGCTGTACGGCGACCACGGCCACCAAGACGTGCAGCTGAACGCGGTGGGTCAGGTGATTTCGTTCGGGCAAGTCGTGTCCAACGCGCTCGAGCATTTGATCCGCAAGCGCAAGCAAGCCGGCGGCAAATCGTTGCCACCGCGCTCGCCGCTGCTGCGCAAGAGCGCACCGCTACCTCGGCCCGAAGAGCGCGCGGCCGCGCTGGCGTCGGCGCTGGGCGTCGATGAGTCGGCGCCGTCTTCGATTCCGGCGCCCGCCTCCACGTCGATTCCGGCGCCCGCCTCCACGTCGATTCCGGTGCCCGCCTCCGCTTCGATTCCGGCACCCGCCTCCAAGCCGAGCAGCTTGATGCGCCCGGTCATCTCGATCGGCTCGTTCACGCGCAGCAAAACTCCGGCGCAGGGCTCGCTCGCTCCGCACCAGCCGCCTGGCAAAGGCGCGGGGGTCTCGCAACCCCCACTGCAAACCGTCGAGCCTCCCGAAGAAGGCTGGGATTTCAGCTTTCAGAAGAAAGAACGCGGGACCCAACCAGGCGTCGGCGCCCAGAGCACACGCAAGCTGGAGCTGGTACCCGAGCCGGCGGGTGACCGAGCTTCGCAGCCCCCCGCGGCGCCGCCCTCCGAGCGCACGCCACCGATGGCACTGGCAGATCTGCATGCGCGCGAGGCGGACGAACCGCAGCACCGCGAGCTGGTGCCTTCCCCCGAAGCCCCGGAGATCTCCGTCGGCGCGGCGGCGTTGGAAGACGAGCTGGATATGCCGCCCGACAGCGACGGGGTACCGCTGGCGCCGGCGTCCCGCTCGCTGGCTCACAGCGCGCGTCCCCTGCCGATGGCCAACGTCTCCGCCGAGCTGAAGCTACCGACGGTGATCGTGGATTTGGCCAACGACTGCCAAGCGCTGCTCGAGCAGCTGCTCGGAGGTAGCTCTTCGGCCGGCGACAAGCTCGTGCAAATCGGTGAGCCCGCGGTCGCGGTCTTGGCCAGCTCCTTCCCCGGCCCGATCACGGCCGAGCTCAGGCGTGGCGTGGGCAACGCCCCGTCGCGCGCGTCGGAGTGCGGCCCGGTGCTGCGCACGTTGGCGCGCATCGGCGTCAAAGCCGCGCCGGTGCTGATCGTGCGTACCGCCGACAGCGACCCGAACGTCCGAGCTTGGGCCACGCGCTTGCTGGGAGAAATGGCCAACGGCGACGCCGCACGCGCCATCGTTCGCCGCTTCGTCGACGACGAGCAAGAGGTACGGCGGGCGGCGTTGGCCGCCGGTCGACTGATGCAAGGCAACGCCGACGCGCGCACGATGATTCAGAGCGGCCTCGCGGAGCTGCTCGCCGATTCCGGGCGCCCCGAGGAGCAACGCCACGCGCTGATCGAGGCCATCGCCGATCTGCGCGACGGTCGCGCGGTGCCGACGGTGCTGCGCCTACTGGAAGATCGCTCCGCCGACATCGTGCGCTCGGCGCACTGGGCGCTCGTGGTCCTGGCGCGCCAGGACTTCGGCTCTTCGGCGGCGGCTTGGGAAGAGTGGTGGCGTCACAACTCGGCGCGGCACCGCATCGAATGGCTGATCGACGCGCTGCTTCACGACTCGGCCGACATTCGTCGTGCCGCCGGTGACGAGCTCAAGTCGACGACCAAAGAATATTTCGGTTACTACGACGACCTGCCCGTCGCCGAGCGCCAAAAGGCGCAAACCCGGTACAGGGAATGGTGGGAAGCCAAAGGCAAAGCCCGCTTCCGATAATTGTCACCGCCGACTCCACCGGTGAGCACGCCCGACGATCCTGGCTTCTGGCTTCACTGCGCCTTCGGCGCTCCCTCGCCTTCGGCTCGGGCCGTAGGCCTCCGTGGACTCCGTCCACTCCGGCTCGTTTTGGCTGCGCTCCGGTGCTCACGTAGCAACCTACGCTCCGCTCCGGTGCTCGCCAAAGCCTCGCCAGAAGCCAGGCTTGTCGGGCGGGTGACTGGGGGCGTCTCGCGTGGACGACGCAGAGGCGAGCGTGCTTACAAGAACCAGACGCCGATGACGCAGAGGACGGTCGCGACGCCGACGGAGATCATGGCCAGGGCTTCCCAAGCGCCGCTGCGGGCGTCGGTGAAGCGCAGCTCGATCGACGCGATGCGGCTGACTTCACGGCGCTTGCGTCCGGACAAGGCCAGGTTCGCGGCGCGGAGCGCAGGGTCGAAAACTTGATCGCTGTCCGACACGGAGGGCGGTTCTTCCATGGCTCCGCCCCCGCGTCGAGCACAAAGCCGAAGGCTACTTTTTGTCGGCCTTGTCGGCTTCGTCTTCGGGCTTTTCGCCGCCGACGGGGCCGGACTTCTTGCCACCGCTCAGATCGATCTCCCAATTTACGACCTGCTCGTCACCCTGGTACGCCGGGACGATGATGGCTTTCATCGCGCGCAGCACGCACTTGCCAATCGGTGTGTCTTCGCCGAACGGATCGCTGATGGTGGCGGTCTTGACGTGGCCGTCGTTGGCGAACGTCAAAGCGAGCGTTGCCTTGCCGAGCGACGCGGGCTTGCCTTTGCCCGCCTTCTCTTGGATCGATTCCGGGCAGCTCTCGGCCGAGTGTGACGCGCGGTGCAGCTCGATGCCGGCCTGCTTGGTGTCCCAACCGCGGCGCTTGTCCTCGTCGGTCTGGCCCACGGACGCGGTGTCGTAGTCGGAGCTGTCCTTCTGCTTCTTCATCTGCTCGGCGCCGGCGGCTTCTTGCTCGGCGATCAGCTCGTCCGGCGTCTTGACGTGGTCCGCTTCCATGCTGGGACCGCACGCCGTCATCAGACCTACAACGAAAGCACCCAAAACTACGCGCTTCATGGCCGGCATCCTAGTCTCGAGTTGGGCGGTCTTGGAAGACCAGATCACGATCCCCGTCGACCCAAGAAAAAGGTGCTGGTTCTTTATCTCCTCCTCGCCTTGCCCAGGCGTTCGCTGGCTCGCGCGTTGCGCGAGCCAGCGACCAGCAGCCCCACATCTGCGATCCCGCAAGCGCAGCGAAAGCTTGGGTCAGGGCCCGAGCGGGCACCCCGACTGCCCCACTACAAATCCACGATTTGGTAGTCTTTGATCTTGTACAGCAGCGCGCGGTGCGAGATTTCCAGGACCTCGGCCGCGCGCGTGCGGTTGCCTTTGGTCTTCTGTAGCGCGCGGCGGATCAGGATTTCTTCGATGATGCGCGTGGTCTTTTTGACCGACAGCTCGCCGCTGGCCAGCTGAACCTGCACGGGGTCGCGCGCCTCGCGGATGCGCTCGGGCAAATCGGCGGCGATGATCTGCTCGCCCTCCGACAGCACCATCGCACGCTCGATGGTGTTCTCCAGCTCGCGCACGTTGCCGGGCCAGCTGTACTCGTACAAAAGCCGGCGCGTCTCGGTGTCCAAGCCGCGAATGGAAGTCCCCAAGCGCGTGTTGTTCTTGGCCACGAAGTGATCGATGAGCAGAGGGATGTCGTCACGCCGCTCGCGCAGCGGAGGACAGTGAATCGGCAGCACGTTGAGCCGATAGAACAAGTCTTCGCGAAAACGCCCCGCCTTCGTCTCGGCGTGGAGATCACGGTGGGTGGCGGTGATGATGCGCACGTCCACCTGCAGATCGCGCGTGTCACCCACGCGACGAATCTTCTCGTCCTCCAGCACCCGCAGCAGCTTTACCTGCAAGCCGAGCGGCAGCTCGCCGATTTCGTCGAGAAACAGCGTGCCTTCGGTGGCTTCCTCGAACAGCCCTCGCCGGTCGTGCACGGCATCGGTGAACGCGCCCTTCTTGTGGCCGAACAGCTCGCTCTCGAGCAAGTTCTCGGGAATGGCGCCGCAGTTCACGGCCACGAACGGCCCGCCCCGTCGCGAGCTACGGCGATGGATCGCGCGCGCGACCAGCTCCTTGCCCACGCCGCTCTCGCCGGTCACCAAGACCGTCGTCTTGTACTCGGCGATCTTGGTGATGGTGCGGAAGATTTCCTGCATGCGCCCGCTCTTCGCCAGGATGTCTTCGAAGCGGTGCTCCTTGCGAATCTCGTCGCGCAGGGCGCGGTTCTCGCGCCGCAAGAGCTCGCGCTCTTCGGCCTTGCGCAGCGCCAACACGACCTCGTCCGGCTTGAACGGCTTCTGGACGTAGTCGTAGGCGCCGGCCTTCATCGCATCCAACGCCAGATCCATGTTGCCGTAGGCGCTCATCACGATGACGGTGGCTTCGTTGCCCTTCGCCTTCAGGGTAGAGAGCAAATCGAGACCGCCCATCTTGGGCATGCGCACGTCGGTCAGGACCACGTCCGGCCCGAACGAATCGACCATCCCCAGCGCTTCTTCCCCGCTGGACGCGGTTTCGACCTCGTAGCCATGCCGCCGCAACAGTGTGCGCAGCACGACTCGCAGGTTTTCCTCGTCATCTACGACCAAGACTCGGCGCACTGTGCAAAAAAGTTACACCACCGCGCCAGACCCCGCAATGACTTCAGCGCCGTCAGCCCCGCCTCGGCCTCCGGCCCGGTGAGTCCCGCGTTTCAGCGAGGCTTTTCGCGTACCCACGATCGCGCCAGGCTGTATACCGCTCCCCATGCTCGCCGGCCTCGACCAGCTTTACAGCGCTCAGATCGGAAACCTCCGCCGCCGTCTGCGTGGCGAACGGCTGGCGGTGCTCACGCACGCCGCCGCCATCGATCGCCGCGGTCGACACTTGCTCACCGTGCTCGAAGAGCTCGGAGCGAGCCCGCAGATCATCTTCACGCCCGAGCACGGCTTGTTCGCCGACGCGCAAGCCGAAGAGCCCGTCGCAGATGCGAGCGCGCCCGAAGCCACGCCGGGCCCACGCGTGATCAGCCTGTACGGAGACAACAAGGAGCGCCTCTCGCCCAGCGCCGAGGAGCTGGAAGGCATTCAGCTGTTGGTGATCGATCTGGCCGACGTGGGTAGCCGTTACTACACCTACGTTTGGACCGCGTTGCTCGCGGCGCGCGCAGCCGCCGCCAAGGGCATTCACACCGTCGTGCTCGATCGTGCCAACCCCATCTCGGGCGATCCGGCAAGCCTCGAAGGTGCGCCGCAGCGCGATGGCTTCCTGTCGTTCGTCGGGCTCGAGCCCTTCCCGATCCGACACGCGCTCACGCTGGGCGAGATGCTGGCGCAAATCTTCGAGCGCGACGGCCACGCGCTCGGACCGGACGGAGCGCTTTCGGTGGCGCGCGTGCTCGGCTGGGAGCGGCAGCGCACCGCCGAGGCCTGGGGTCGTCCGTTCATCATGCCCTCCCCCAATATGCCCACGCTGGAAACGGCGCTGGTTTACCCGGGTGGCTGCTTGGTCGAGGGCACGAATCTGTCGGAAGGCCGGGGCACCACCGCGCCGTTTCAGCTGGTGGGCGCGCCGTTCTTGGACGGCCCCGCCTTGGCCCAAGCGCTGGCCGAAGCCGGCACGCCCGGGGTGCTGGTGCGGCCCGTTACCTTCAAGCCGACGTTCGAGAAGCACGCGGGTCAGCGCTGCAACGGCGTCATGCTGCACGTGACCAACCCCGCCTTGTTCCGTCCGGTCGCCACCTACCTCACGCTCATCACGCTCGCGCGCGCTCAAGCCCCCGAAGCGTTCGCCTTCCGTACCGCGCCGTACGAGTTCGAAGCCACCATCCCGGCCTTCGATTTGCTCACCGGCTCGGCGGAAGCGCGCAACGCCATCTCCGCCGGCGCCTCCGCCGAAGACGTCGTCGCTACGACGGCCCCGGTGGATCCGACGCTGCGCGAAGCGGTCCTGGCCGCCGAAGCAAGACTCGACCGCGCGGCCATCTAAGCTCGCTCGGCGGTCGGGCGTACCGACACGGCGCTAAGCCAGCATGGCGTCTTGAACGTCGGCGACCGATTTGGGCACGGCAGCGCTGAGGACCTCGCAGCCGGACTCCGTGACCAAGACGTCGTCTTCGATGCGAATGCCGCGCACGTCGGCGAAGCGGGCCAGCGCGGCGCGGTCGAGCGCGCTCTCGAGATCTCCGATCTCGTCGGGCCGCGATAAAATGCGAGGAATTTGGTAAAATCCAGGCTCGATGGTGACGCACATGCCGACCTGTAAATCGCGATCGAGTCGCAGGTAGCGGTCGCCCGGCGCCGTGGCCCGCGTCCGGCCGGGCGCGTAGCCGGCGCGATCGCCCAGGTCTTCCATGTCGTGAACGTCGATTCCGAGCAGGTGCCCGACGCCATGCGGAAAGAACAGCGCCGCCGCGCCGCGCGCGTGCAAGTCCTGGGCGTCGCCACGCAGAATGCCAAGCCCAATCAAACCCTCGACTAGCGCGAGGCTCGCCGCGCGGTGCACGTCCAAATAGCGCACGCCCGGCTTCACCGCGGAAATGGCGGCCAACTGCGACGCGAGCACCACCTCGTAGGCCGCGCGCTGCGTCGCCGAAAAACGGCCGGCAACCGGCCAGACGCGCGTGACGTCGCCGGCGAAGCCTTCCGGCGTTTCGGCGCCCACGTCGGCCAGCAACAGATCCGTCTCGCCGAGCAGGCCATCGTGCCGTTCGTTGTGCAACACCTCACCGTGCACCGTGACGATGGAGCCGTACGCGGTGTTGCAACCGGCGGCGATGATTTCCGCCTCCATGGCTGCGCGCACGCCAGCTTCGCGACCGCCGCCGTGCGTGGCGCGCATACCGGCGAGATGCGCGCGGTACGTCACCGTCGCGGCCTGGCGCAGCTGAGCGATGGCGGGCGCGTCCTGAAAAAGCCTCAGCGCGATCATGGCCTCGGCCAGCTCCACGTCGCGACCGGCGAGCTCGACGCCGCCCCCGGGCTCCAAATCGCGATCCAGCAGCTCCGACAACCACAGGGCGGTTTCCAAGTCTTGCGGCGGCAACGCGGCCATGTCGGCCGCCCCCGCGAGCTCGTCGAGCGGACGCACTTCCAGCCCGAGCTCGGTCGACAGCTCCTCGAGCGTGGTCATCGGCCCCGTCCAAACCTCGGCCTCGGGGTCGGCCGGCGGTGCGAACAGGGTCGCAGAAGTCGGCGTCAGCAAGAGCGCAGCGCTCTCGATGGACCGCCCAACCAGGTAGAGGAAATGGCTTTCGGCCCGGAACGGGAAGCGATTGTGCTGAAAGTTGCGGGGCCGCGACTGGCCGGCGACCAGGAGTGCGGGGCCGCTCAAGCGCGCGGAGAGGCGGGCTCGGCGGTCGGCGAAGGCTTTGGCGTCAGATGCTTTCGTCCACATCGGAATTCGCAATCGATCCGGCGGCTTTTGCCGCGCGTACCTTAGGTCTGCAAGGCCGCACGGAAGTGGCGGCAGGGCAAGCCTAGCAGGTAAGCTTCGCTCCGCTGAAACCGGACGGGGCTTCCGCGCATAGTCAGCCTGCACGGAACAACGTCAGTCGTGGACGGTTTAGCCGTCTCAGCAATAAACCCAATTCGTAAGAGGAGTGGCAATGGCTTTTAGTTTTTCGAAGTCGATCGTGTCTGCGGCGTCTGCTGGTTTGATGGTTGGTGCCTTGGCGGCATGTGGCGGCGCGACCCCCGCCCCGGAGGCGCCCGCGGCCGAAACGCCGGCTGCCCCTGCCGCCGACGCGGCCGCTCCTGCCGCCGATGGCGCAGCACCTGCCGCCGACGCGGCCGGTGCCAAGGAATGCTGCAAGGGCAAGAACGAGTGCAAGGGTAAGGGCGACTGCAAGACGGACGCGAATGCGTGTGCGGGCAAAAACGAGTGCAAAGGCAAAGGTGGGTGCAACGGCCACTGCCCTAAATAACGGTTCAGACTGCGCATAGCCACACCCGCTGATTTCGGGTTCGGGCTTCGTTTTGGCTGCGGTCCGATGTGGCCTGCGCGCGGGCTCCGCCCGTGCTCGGGACCTCCGCTGCTAGCGCAGCTGCGGTGCACGTACTCAAAGTACGCTCCGCTTCGGTCCTCGCCAAAGCCTCGCCAGAACCCGAACTTAGCGGGTGGCAACTGGTACCGTTGTACACGGACAACCTGAAGCGACCGCAGCAACCACCGAACCACGGAGCCGATCATGGCGAGACGACAGGTGCCTGACCTCGGGGTGGGGGTGGGGTTGAGGGTGCCGCACTATTCGGCGATCTTGGCGGAGAAGCCGCGGGTCGATTTCTTCGAGGTCATCAGCGAAAACTTCATGGTCGCGGGCGGCAAGCCGCTCTACCACCTAGACCGCGTGCTCGAGCACTATCGCGTCGTGCAGCACGGGGTGTCGTTGGGGATCGCTGGGCCGGACGAGCCCGATCGCGAATACCTGAAGCGGCTGAAGCAGCTGGTGCGCCGGACGAAGACGCCGTGGGTCAGCGACCACTTTTGCTGGTGTGGCGCCGGCAACGCGCATTTGCACGATCTTCTGCCCATTCCCTACACCGCAGAGGCCGTGCGCCGAACCGCCGAGCGCGCGCGGATGATTCAGGATTTTCTAGAGGTGCCGTTTGCCCTCGAAAATACCTCGAGCTACCTCACCTACCGCTCCAGCACGCTGAGCGAGTGGGAGTTCATCTCCGAAATTGCCGAGCGCGCCGACATCGGGCTACTTTTCGACGTCAACAACGTCTACGTCTCGGCCTACAACCACGGCTTCGACGCTGAAACGTTCGTGCGCTCCGTCCCGCATGAACGAATCTTTCAAATCCACCTCGCCGGGCACACCAACCTCGGCAAGTACATCATCGACACCCATCGCGGCGCCGTCAGCGATGCAGTCCTGGCGCTGTACCGCCAGACCATCGCGCTCACCGGTCCCGTCTCCACGCTGATCGAGTGGGACGACGAAATCCCGGCGCTGGAGGTATTGCTGGCCGAAGCCGGCCGCGCCCGGCGCGCGCGCGACGAAGGCTTGGCCGCGCGAGACGGCCGCAGCATGCCGGTGCTTCGGACGCCGTCGGCGGCGCCGGCCGAAGCTAGCGATGTCGCCGGCTGGAAGCAGGGCGGGCCGCGCGAATCGGCAGCAAACGAGGCGCTCGGA